>HHCFR02800__coassemble_908_pt1 | contig 58787 bp, 54 predicted proteins | sample HHCFR02800__metabat2_low_PE_068 | metagenome-assembled genome bin HHCFR02800
GGACATCATCCGCTTCCACACGATCTACTGGCCGATCTTCCTGATGGCGCTCGGCCTGCCGCTGCCGAAGCAGGTGTTCGGCCACCCGTGGCTCCTGATGAACGGCGGCAAGATGAGCAAATCGAAGGGCAACGTGCTCTACGCCGAGGACCTTGTCGAGCTGTTCGGCGTCGACGCCGTGCGCTATTTCGTCCTGCACGAGATGCCGTTTGAATCCGACGGCACCATCACGTGGGACCTGCTGATCGAGCGCACGAATTCCGACCTCGCGAACACGCTCGGCAACCTCGTGAACCGCACGATCTCGATGAGCAACAAGTATTTCGGCGGCGTTGTCGCCGACAAGGGCGCCGCCGAGGACGTCGACGCGGACCTCAAGGCCGTCGCGACCGGCACCAAGGCCCGCGTGCAGGCCAAGATGGACGAGCTGCGCGTGGCCGATGCGATCTCCGAAATCTTCACGCTGTTCAAGCGCTGCAACAAATACATCGACGAAACCATGCCGTGGGCGCTCGCAAAGGACGAGACGAAGGCCGACCGGCTTTCCACCGTGCTGTACAATCTTGTGGAAAGCATCTGCATCGGCACGACGCTCCTGATCCCCTTCATGCCCGAAACGGCCGAACGGATCTTTGCGCAGCTCGGCACCGCGGCGCGCGCATACGAAACGCTCGAGACCTTCGGCCTCTACCCGAACGGCAGCAAGGTGACCGAAAAGCCCGAGATCCTCTTCGCGCGCATCGACGTGAAGGAGATGGAGGCGAAGATCGCCGAAGTCGAGGCGAAAAACGCGCCGAAGCCCGCGCCGGCGGAAGCGCCGAAGAAGGAAGCCGTTCCCGGCGTCGCGCAGATCACGATCGACGATTTCGCAAAGGTCGAGCTGACGGTCGCCGAGGTCACGGCCTGCGAGCCGATCAAGCGCGCCAAGAAGCTTCTGAAGCTCACGCTGAACGACGGCACCGGCACGCCGCGCACCGTCGCCTCCGGCATTGCGAAATGGTATAAGCCCGAGGACCTCGTCGGCCGCAGCGTCGTCGTCGTCTCGAACCTCAAGCCCGCCACGCTCTGCGGCGTGGAGAGCCAGGGCATGATCCTCGCAGCCGACGCCGCCGAGGACGACGTGCGCGTGATCTTTGTCGACGGCGTTCCCGCCGGCGCGAAGATCCACTGAGGCGCACCGTGATTTTCGATTCGCACGCCCACTACGATTCCGAGCAGTTCGACGCCGACCGCGACGAGCTGCTCGGCTCTGTTCTGCCGCAGAAGGGCGTCTGCGGCATCATCCAGATGTCGGCGGATTTCGAGAGCCTCGAGCAGACCGTCGCACTGTGTGAAAAATACGACTACATCTACGGCGCGGTCGGCATCCACCCGGAGTGCGCCGCCGACCTGCCGGAAAACTGGCTGCAAAAGGTAGAAAGCCTGCTTTCTCACCCGAAGATCATCGCGGTCGGCGAGATCGGGCTCGACTACCACTGGGAGGACGCCTGCCCGCGCGCGCGGCAGAAGGAGGTCTTCGTGCAGCAGCTCGAGCTCGCCGCAAAGCACGGCCTGCCCGTCTCGATCCACGACCGCGAGGCGCACGGCGACATGATGGACATCCTGCGGAAATACCGGCCGCAGGGCGTCGTGCACTGCTTTTCCGGCAGCGTCGAGCTCGCGCGGGAGACCGTCTCACTCGGCCTGTACATCGGCCTCGGCGGCGTCGTGACGTTCAAAAACGCGCGCCACAGCTTCGAGGTCGCGGCGGAGATCCCGCTCGACCGCCTGCTCACCGAGACGGACGCGCCGTACATGGCGCCGGTGCCGTTCCGCGGCAAGCGCTGCGACAGCACGATGATCGCCTACGACGCGGCGAAAATCGCCGAAGCGCGCGGCATCACCGCGCAGGAGGTGCTCCGCGCGGGCTGTGAAAACGCGCGGCGCCTGTTCCGCCTCCCCACAAACGACGAAAACCTTTAAAAGGAAGCGATCCGATGACCATCACCTATGAATACGGCGGAAACCTGTACATCAACATGACGAACCAGTGCCCGAACGCCTGCGACTTCTGCCTGCGGCAGAACAGCAGCGGCAGCCTGTACGCCGACAACCTCTGGTACGAGGGCGCGGAGCCGTCGAAGGAAGCCATGCTCGCGGATATCCGCACCCGCGACCTCAAAAAATACGGCGAGATCGTCTTCTGCGGCTACGGCGAGCCCGCCTGCCGCTGGGATGACATGCTCTGGCTTGCCGCGGAGATCAAGGCCATGGGGCCGTACAAGCTGCGCATCAACACGAACGGGCTTGCGGACTGCATCACGGGCCGCAGCACCGCCGCCGAAATGCGCGGGCTGATCGACACGGTCTCCGTCAGCCTGAACGCGCCGAACGCCGAAAAATACGACGCGGTCTGCCACTCGAAGTACGGCCCCGCCGCGTTCGACGCGATGCTCCGCTTCACCGCGGAAGCCGTGAAAAACGTCCCGCACGTCGTGATGACCGTCGTCAGCACGATGCCGGCCGAAGACATTGAGGCCTGCCGGAAGATCTGCGCGTCCGTCGGCGCCGCCTTCCGCGTCCGCGCATACATTTCGGAATAACCGCCCCGCGCACGGGCGCCTCCCCGCGCCTGCGCCGGCCATACAAAAACAGGGTGTTTCCAGCCGGAACACCCTGTTTTGTCATTTCAGCTATTCTGTTTCTGCAGCCCCTCAGCCGGTCTGCGGCCTGAAGAAAAGCCGGTCCAGCCCGCGGCGCACGGCCGCCACAGCCGGGCCGAGCAGGAACGCCATCGCGAGCGTGACAGCCGCAAACGGCGCGCCAAACGCGTAGCCGAGCGCGATCACCGCGAGGTCGTACGCCATGCGCAGCACGCTGAACGGCACCTTCCCCCCGATCGCGCGGTGCAAAAGGAACGGCAGCGCGTCGTACGGCGCCATGCCGAGGTCCATGTCCATGTAGACGGCCGCCGCGAGGACGAACAGCCCCAGCGCCGGAACAGCCACGAGGACGCGCGTCAGAAGCGGCGCGAAAAAGTCCGCGGGCAGCGCCAGCGACCAGATCCAGCTGAAAAAGTCGCAGATATAGCCGACGAGCAGCATGTTGGCAAACGTGCCGACGCCGATATACCGGCGGCCGAACAGCAGAACGAGAAGGAACAGCACCGTGTTCAGCCCCGCCTGCCACGTGCCGAACGAGACGCCGATTCTCTCCGAAATCGCGAGATTCATCGCGGTGAACGCGTCCGTGCCAAAGCCGCAGGGCACGAGCCACGAGATCGAAAAACCCATCAGAAGGACGCCGGCCAGCATGCCGGCGATTTGTATCCCCTTGCGCATCCGCCGCGCCCTCAGCCCAGCGTGATGCGGAAAACGACCGGGCCTTCCGCGCTGAAATCCGTCCGGATGTGCAGGCCTTCCGCGTCGCGTGTCCACACGGGCGCCTCGTCCGTCCCCAGCACCTCGACGCGCTCGACAAGGCCGTGGAACACCGTGCCGGCCGTGTGCGCCTGCATGCGCAGCGAGCGGATGCAGTATTCACCGCTTTCGCTCGCCTTCATCGCGGCGGCGTACAGCTTGTCGCCCTTCGCCGTGAAGCGGAAGTCCGCGCTCGTGAAGTTTTTCTTAACCGCGTCTGAGAAATGGCCGTCCTGCACCTTCGTCGGGCCCTCGCCGAACGTCTTCCACACGTGCGTGTCGTAGATCGCCTCGCCGTTGACCGCAAGCCAGTCGCCGATCGCCGTCAGCACCGCCGTGTCCTCTTCGGAGATCGTGCCGTCCGCCTTCGGGCCGACGTTGAGCAGCAGGCAGCCGTTCTTACTCACAATGTCCACAAGGTCGCACAGGATGTCCGCCGCCGGGCGGAAGTCGTTGTTCTCGGTGTAGCACCACGAGTTCAACGCGATCGCCGTATCGGTCTGCCAAAAATACGGCTTGATGTCCGCCATCTGCCCGCGCTCGATGTCCGGCACCGCAGTGCCGAACAGGAACGCGTCGTGCTTGTAGTCGATCGCGACCTCCACGCCCCATTCCGCGGCGCGGTTGTAGTAGTAGGCGGCGAGCTTTTTGAGGTACGGCTTCGCGTTCGCGTGCTGGATCCACCAGTCGAAATAGAGGATGCGCGGGCGGTAGCGGTCGATCAGCTCGCAGGTGCGCACCAGCCAGTCGTCGAGGAATTCCTCATCCGGGCCGGGCGCGCCGAACACGTCGTCGGTGTTTTCCGGCGACGCCATCGAGGGCCAGTACAAATCGTCGCGGTCCGGGTTCTGCGGGATGTCGCTCTCAAAGTCCTTGCCGTGCCCCATAAAGAACCAGTGCTCGATGCGGTGGGAGGAGACGCCGAGCGTCATCCCCTCCGCCTCCACGGCGGCCTTCAGTTCGCCGACGACGTCGCGCTGCGGCCCCATCTCGGCGGCGTTCCAGCGGGACAGCTCGGATTTGTACATCTGGAACCCGTCGTGGTGCTCCGCGACCGGCACCACGTACCGCGCGCCCGCGCGCCTGAAGAGCGCGGCCCACGCGGCCGGGTCGAACTTCTCCGCCCGGAACAGCGGGATAAAGTCCTTGTAGCCGAAGTCCTTGTGCGCGCCGTACGTCTTCACATGGTGCTCGAACGCCTTCGAGCCCTCGATGTACATGTTGCGCGGATACCATTCGTTCTCAAACGCCGGCACGCTGTAAACGCCCCAGTGGATAAAAATGCCGAACTTCGCATTGCGGTACCATTTGGGCGGCTGCCAGCCGGACAGCGATTCCCACGTGTCGGTGTACGGGCCCTGCGCGATCACCGCATCGATGCGGCGCAGCGCCGCCGTCTTGTCATACATACTGCTTCTCCTCCCTGATCTGTGTGTGGATTCTTCCAAAATTATAGCAGGCCGGGCCGGACTTTCAAGAAAAGAACCTGCCAATTTCGCGCAGGCTTTGTCGTCTTTTTGCAGATTTTTCTGGACTTGCCCCGCCGGTCGTGCTAAACTGAAAAAAACGGCCGCGGCGCAAGACGCGCAGGCCGCACAAAAGGAGGAAAGACCATGCCGGCACAGTACAGCCTCGACGCGCCGTTTGAGCTGGACGGCATGTCCGTGTGGGCGGTCAACATCATATTCGCGCCCTTCCTGCAGGCGATGCCCACGCACAGCCACGGCACCGGCTGCTACGAGATCCACTTCATCCCCGCGGGGCGGGGCACGCTGCAGACCGCGCACGGCAGCTACGCGATCGGGCCCGACGCGCTTTTCGTCACCGGGCCGCACGTCCTCCACGCGCAGCTCCCCGACGCGGAAAACCCGATGCAGGAATACTGCGTTTACCTGCGCGTGGAAAACCGCGGCAAAACGCCGTCCCCCGTCGCGCGCGCGTTCTGCGGCACGCCGTTCTGGTTCGGCCGGGACGACGGGGAGGTCCGCGCCATTTTCCAGCGCATTTTCCGCGAATTCGCGCAGAAGCGCACCGGCTATCCGCTTCAGGTGCGGCTCCTGCTCAGCCAGCTGATCCTCCGGCTCGTCCGCGGCTACGAAGCGGAGGAGCCGGCCGATCCCCCGAAGGCCGGCCCCGGCGGCGCCGACCAGGTCCCCTTCATCATCGAGGAATGCTTCCTGTACGAGTACCGCACGCTGACGCTGCAGACGCTCGCCAACCGCCTGCAGTTCAGCCCGCGCCAGACCCAGCGGCTGCTGAAAAGCTACTACGGCAGCACCTTCCAGCAGAAAAAGCAGGAGGCGCGGCTCTCGGCCGCCGTCGCGATGCTGCGGGACAGCCGCCGGCACATCGCGGAAATCGCCGAAGCGCTGGGCTTTTCCTCGCCCGAGCACTTTTCGAACGCGTTCCGCAAGGCCTACGGCATGAGCCCCAGCCGATACCGGAAGCAGAAGCTGTAGCCCCCGGCGCATCCGGCTTTTCCGCCCGACAGCGCCGCACCGATTTTTGGGCGCCCCGCTGTCCGGCGCACGCGGGCTTCCCCCGCGCCTGCCCGCAGACGGCCCGGCCCCATACGAAAAGCCGGCGGAGCGCCCTCCGTCGGCTTTTTCGCGCACAAATCTGCGCCGTTATATTTCGCTCCGCGATTACTTTGCGCGGTAATAGATCTGGTTGAGCTTCCGGAGCCAGTCCTTGTCGATGCCGTCCATCTGCTCCTGCGAGAGCCGGAACGCCCAGTTGCCGTTCGGCACGCCGGGCACGTTCATCTTCGTGTCCTTGCCGAAGCCGCACAGGTCCTGCACCGGCACGATCACCGTGTTCGCCGGGCTCTGCCAGAGCGTGCGGATCATCGCGCGGCACGAGGCGCTGTCGCTGCCGCCCACGGCCCAGTCGCCGCCCGGGAAGCCGCAGTACTCGAGCGCATGCGCGCGCTCGTGCGGGAGCGCCTCCCACAGCCAGCCGAGCACCGTGTTGTTGTCGTGCGTGCCGGTGTACGCCACGCAGTTTTTCGGGTAGTTGTGCGGCAGGTGCATGTTGTCCTGCTGCTCCATAAAGCCGAACTGCATCACGCGCATGCAGGGCAAACCCGTCTTTTCGAGCAGGTCGATGACGCCCTCGTCGATGATGCCGAGGTCCTCGGCGATGATCTTCGGGTTCTTGAACGTGCGGTTCACCGTGTCGAAGAAGTCGGTCTTCGGGCCGTCGATCCACTTGCCCTCCTTCGCGGTCTCCGCCTCCGCGGGCACCGCCCAGTAGGCGGAAAACGCGCGGAAATGGTCGATGCGCACGGCGTCGAACAGCTTGAAGCATGCGCCGAGGCGGTCCATCCACCAGCGGTAGCCGTCCGCCTGCATTGCCTTCCAGTTGTAGAGCGGGTTGCCCCACTTCTGGCCGAATTCGCTGAAATAATCCGGCGGCACGCCCGCCACGTTTTTCGGCTCGCCGTCCTCCGAAAGGTCGAAGAGGCGGCGGTTCGCCCAGACGTCGGCGCTGTTGCGCGCGACGTACATCGGCAAATCGCCGATGATCTCGACGCCGCGCTCGTTCGCGTACTGCTTGACCTTTTTCCACTGCTCGAAGAACACGTACTGGATGAATTCCATGAACAGGATCGTCTCCGCGTGCTCCTCCATCGCGGCGGCGACCGCCTCCGGCCGGTGGAACTTCAGGTCCTCGTCGGCCCAGTCGTACCACTCGGCGCCGATGTTGGCCTCCTTCAGGATCACGTACAGCGCGTAGTCGGGCAGCCAGCTTTCGTTCTCCTTCGCAAACGCGCGCACCTTGTCGCGGTACGCTTCATCGGTGCGCGTGAACGCGCGGTACAGCACCGGGATGCGGCGGATCTCCAGAAAATCGAACGCCGCGGAGTACGGGTTCGCGTACATCTGGTCGCGCAGCTCGTCGTCGGTCAGGAGACCCTCGTCGCGGAGCTGCTCGAGGTCGATGAAGTTCCGGTTGCCCGCAAAGGCGGAAATGCTCGCGTAGGGGGAGTTGTAGGCGTCGGTCGGCGTGAAGGGCAGCACCTGCCAGTAGGTGCACCCGGCGTCGCTCAAAAAGTCGATGAACTGCCGGGCCTCCTTACCGAAGCTGCCGATGCCGTAGGCGCCCGGCAGCGAGGAGACGTGCATCAGCACGCCGCTTGCGCGTTTGTCCATGTATGATCACTCTCTTTTGAATGAAATTCTCAATTTTCAGGCGAATTACCCTGACAATCTTGTACAATTATACCGCAAACCGCCTGCGTATGCAATGGTAATCCTACACAGAAAAGGCGCGCGCTTTTTTCACCGCGGGGCAAAGGGGTCACTGTATGCGCAGCACCATCGCGCTCACGTCGTCCTCGTGCCCGTCGGCGCGGTCGTGCACCGCCCGGTCGACGATCTGCTCCGCCAGAACCTGCGGGTCGTCCTCCGCAAAATTCGAGACGAGGTCGCAGAGCCACTCGGTGCCCGCCGCGGTCACGCCGTCCGAAACCATGACGAGCAGATCGCCGGACTCCAGATGCTTTTCGCTGCGCGCAAAGCGGATCTCCGGCAAAATGCCGACCGGCACGCTCTTTGCCTCCAGATACTCCGCCTTCGTGCGGCGGCGCAGCACGGTGCCCGCCGCGCCCGCCTTTCGCAGCTGCGTCTCGCCGGTGAACAGGTCGATGCAGGCGATGTCGAGCGTCGCGAGCGATTCCTCGCCGCCTTTCGCGAGCATCGCGGAGTTGATCATGCGCAGCGTGCTCTCAAAGCCGATGCCCGCCTTCAGGAGCGAGTGCGCCATCGAGGCCGTCATCGTGCCGTCCACGGCGGCCCGGCCGCCGGTGCCCATGCCGTCGCTGAGCAGCGCGAAGTACCGCCCGCTGCCGTCCGTAAACGAAGCCGCGCAGTCGCCGCAGAGCGAAGCGCCGCCGGCCGCGTGCTGGGCGAAGCCGCGCTCGACCGCGTAGACCGGCTTCTGGCACATCTGCAGCTTGATGCGCTCGCCGGCCGCCGCCACACTCGGCTGCGCAAACGTGCGCCCGCAGGCCGAGGAGATCTCGCGCGTGAGCTGCCCCTTGTTGATGTGCACGCCGCGCGGGCGCAGCACATGCGCCTCCACCGTCATGCGGCCGAACTTGTCGATGCGGCAGCAGACCTCGATCGGCGTCAGTTCGCGGCGGCGCAGCACCTCGCGCACCTGTTCGGCGCTCTCCTCGTCAAAGCGCTGGTACTGCTCGAATTCCTCGGCCATATCGCCGAGCATCTGCGCGGTCGAGCGGAAGTGCTCCTCCACGACGGCGCGCACCTGCTCGGCGCGCATTCTGGCGCTCTCCTTGGCGAGCAGCTCCCTGTACTCCCCGTTCACCGCGTCGCGGATCTCCCCCGCCCGGCCGCAGCGCGTCAGAAACGGCACGTCGAAATCGCTGCGGTCGATGCGCCCGTGCTCGCGCAGCGGGTAGCTCAGCCGCGAAAAGCTCTTCTGCGTCTCGTCCCTGTTCTTGCGCCAGCACACGGCGCACTGGCTGCACCCGGCGCAGACCTTCTCCGCCGCGCGCCCGTAGACGCCCGGCAGGTCGTCCGCCGCCGTGTCCTGCAGCTTTTTCGAGATCTTGTCCACCGCATCGGACGCGCCGCGCATCGCGTCCGACGCATAGCGCAGCCGCAGGATCACGTTCTTACGCAGCGAATCGCCCGGCAGCTTGTCCCAGCGCACGGCGAAGAGGTTCGAAAGCCGCCGGCTCTGCGGCAGAAGCATGTAGAGGATGGACGCGGCCGCCACCTCGACCGCGCCGTAAAAGGCCTGCATTGTGCCGCTGACCTGCAGCGAGGCGATGCCGTTGGAGATGACGAACGCCACCGCCACGGCGATCTTCCCGAGCGGCGAAAAGACGCCCGCCATCAGGCCGCCGAGGCCGTACGCCCCGGAGAGGTAGGAGAGCCCGGCGGTCGAAAGCCCCTGCACGGCGCCGGCCGCGATGCCGGCCACCGCGCCGCCCGAAAGCCCGCCGTGCCGCGCACAGACGAGGATCGTCAGCACGATCAGCACGCGGCCGACCGAGACGCCGGCGACCGTCAGCCCGGAGAACGAGAGCAGCAGAACGCCGAGCGAGACGACGACCGCCGCCACGTCGCCGCTGTCGAACACGGCGCTCTCCCGCCGCGTCTCAATCAGCCGCACGGCGCGCCGCAGGAAATACGCGGTGCCGCCGGCGAGGAACGACTCGGCGACGTACATGGCCGCCACATTGGCGAGCGAGCCGTTGATCAGCACCATCGTGACGCCCGTCGCGAGCAGCGGCAGGAACGCCGCGGCCGGCGCAAAGACCGGGTGCTCGCGCACCGCTTTCAGCTCGGAGAGCGACCAGCGGATCGCGCCGACGGCGAGCAGCGCCGCGATGTACCGCGCGGGCACGTCGACCGGCGCCGGGATCAGGTAGCCGACCGCGCCGCCGAGGATCACCGCCCACATCGCCGGGAACGGCGCCGCGGCCGCGGCGGCCGCCGCAAACGGCGCGTACTTGCCGAAAACGAGCCCCCGCGCCGAGAGAAAGCCCGAAAGCGCCGCAATGCCCAGCAGAACCGCCTTCTGCACATACGGCACCGAAAGCGCCTCGCGCAGCCTGTCCCGCACCCGCTGCAAAGTGTTTTCTTCCATATTCATACGTCCTCTTCCTTTCTTTCGGGTGTGCGCGCCGCACGCCGCTGATTCCTGTAACTTACCGTCACCTGTAAGCTGTAGAACCATTATACGGAGGAGGCGCCGCAGGAAAACGCGAATCCCGCAGGCCGTTTTTTGAATGTTTTGCGGATTGCCCGCCGTTCGTGTCGCGCGTGCGGGACAGCGCTTCGAAAAAGCGCGCAAAGTTTTTGGGGCACTTGACAAAACCCGAAAAAGAGCATAGAATATCGGTAATATCCAGAAAACCTGAGATTGGGAAGAGTACCCGTGTCAAGGACGGCGCAGAGAGCTCCCGGCGGTGGAAACGGAGCGCGTGCGGCACGGCGAATGGACCCAGGAGGGCGGGCGGGAAAATCGCCCGACGTCTGCCGCGTTAAGGCTTTGAGCGGGCGCTGTGCGCCAATTTGGGTGGTACCGCAGGAATTCAGCCTCCTGTCCCTTGTTTTGGGACGGGAGGCTTCTTTTATTTCCACCGCGCCGCTTCCCCGCATGTTCATTGTTATTTCAACATCATATAGAAAGGAAAATCACTATGGAGTACAAATTTTCAGAACGCGTCCTGACCCTGAAGCCCTCCGCGATCCGCGAGATCTTCAAATATGCCGCCGACCCGACGTACATCTCGCTCTCCGCGGGCAACCCGGCGCCGGAAGCCTTCCCGGTAAAGCCGCTCGCCGAGATCTCCGCAAAGCTGATGGCGGAGAACCCGATCCTCGCGCTGCAGTACAGCACGACCGAGGGCTACACGCCGCTGCGCGACCACCTGCGCGCCTACATGCGGGAAAAGCACAACACCGGCCGCGATTTCGACGACATCCTGATCACGAGCGGCGCCCAGCAGATCATGGACCTGTTCACGAAGTCCATCCTGAACGAGGGCGAAACCGTGCTGACCGAAGCGCCGAGCTTCATCGGCACGCTGAACGACTTCCGCTCCTACCGCGCGAAGCTCGTCGGCATCCCGATGGATACGGACGGCATGAACATGGAAGCGCTCGAAAAGGCGCTCCGGACGGAGAAAAACGTCAAGTTCATCTACACGATCCCGAATTTCCAGAACCCCTCCGGCATCACGATGAGCCTCGAGAAGCGCAAAAAGCTCTACGATCTCGCCAAACAGTACGGCGTGATGATCCTCGAGGACAACCCCTACGGCGACCTGCGCTACGCCGGCGAGGCGCTGCCGACGATCAAGTCCTTCGACGAGGAGGGCATCGTGCTCTACGCCGGCTCATTCTCGAAGGTCATCTCCCCGGGCATGCGCGTCGGCTACGCGATCGGCCCGAAGCCGGTGCTCGCCAAGATGACCGTCTGCAAGCAGGGCCAGGACGTGCACACGAATATCTGGTCGCAGGTGCTCTGCCACCGCTTCATGACCGAGTACGACTACGAGGCGCACCTCGACGGCCTGCGCGCGCTCTACACGAAGAAGCGCGCCTTCCTGCTCGACCTGATGGAGAAGAACCTCGCGCCGCACATCACCTGGGACCCGTTCGACGGCGGCCTCTTCGCCTGGTGCCACCTGCCGGCGGGCGTCGACATGCAGGCGTTCGTCCAGAAGGCGCTTGAAAAGAAGGTCTGCGTCGTGCCGGGCACCGCGTTCCTCACCGATGAGAACGAGCCCTGCGACGCGTTCCGCATCAACTTCTCCACACCGACCGACGAACAGCTCCAGAAAGGCATCGAGCTGCTCGGCGAGGCGGTCCGCGAAATGCTTTAACGCCGCATAAACTCGATATATTCGCCGGGCGCGCCGCACTGCGGCCTCTCCGGCAGATGAAGGATGGATAACCATGATGGAAAACACAGCAGAAATCAAAAAGAAACGCGTTCTGAGCATGATCCAGCCGACCGGCGTCTTTACGCTCGGCAACTACCTCGGCGCGCTCAAGAACTTCGTCGCCCTGCAGGACGACTACGAATGCGTCTATGCGCTGGCCGACCTGCACGCGATCACCGTGCGGCAGGAGCCGGCCGCGTTCCGCAAAAACACGCTCTCGGCCTACGCGATGATGCTCGCGCTCGGCATCGACCCCGAACAGAGCATTTTCTTCATCCAGAGTCAGGTGCCGGAGCACGCGCAGCTCGCCTGGATCCTCAACTGCTACACGCAGTTCGGCGAGCTCTCCCGCATGACGCAGTTCAAGGATAAGTCCGCGAAGCACGCCGACAACGTCAACGCCGGCCTGTTCACCTACCCGTGCCTGATGGCGGCCGACATCCTGCTCTACAACGCGGATTACGTGCCGGTCGGCGCCGACCAGAAGCAGCACCTCGAGCTCGCGCGCGACGTGGCCGAGCGCTTCAACGGGCTCTACTCGCCGACCTTCGTCGTGCCGGAGGGGCTGATCCCGAAAACCGGCGCGCGCATCATGTCGCTGCAGGACCCGACGAAGAAGATGAGCAAGTCCGACGACAACACCGCGAGCTTCATCACGATGCTCGACACGCCGGACCAGATCATGAAGAAGTTCAAGCGCGCTGTGACCGACAGCGAAGCCTGCGTGCGCTACGCCGAGGGCAAGGACGGCATCAACAACCTGATGGGCATTTACAGCTGCATCACCGGCAAAAGCTACGGCGAAATCGAGCGGGAATTCGACGGCCGCGGCTACGGCGACTTCAAGACCGCCGTCGGCGAGGTCGTCGTCGGCGAGCTCGCGCCGATTCAGGCCCGCTACAACGAGTTCGTCAAGGACAAGGCCTACCTCGAGAAGTGCTACAGCGAGGCCGCGCCGCGCGCCGAGGCGATCGCGCGCCGCACGCTGCAGAAGGCCATGCGGAAAGTCGGCTATCTGCCGCCCATCCGCTGAGCCGCCGGGAATTGACTTTTCCCTGAAAATTGTCTATAATGGGGACGTGCATATAAACAAAACGCCTGTGCTGTGCGCGTCCGCGAAACAAAAGGCCGCGCGGGGATTTTCCGTGCGGCCTTTTTCGCCCGCGCTCCTCCCGCAAGCGGGGCGCACGGCACTTCGGAATCTGCCGTCCTCCGGCAGAGCATTCCACAATAAGGATTGGTGATTTCAATGGCAAAACACATGGCCGGCAAGCATTACCGCGGCCGCGCGGCCGCGCAGCCGCCGCGCCGCAAGGCGCCGAAGCCCGCCTACGACGACGAAGCGGAGCAGTTTTCCGCAGGCCCCGCGCGCGACGACGCGCCTCCGGCCCGGCCGTCTGCACCGCGCCGGCCCGCGCCCGCGCCCAAAAAGCGCCGGTCCCCGGTGATCCCGATCGTCATCTTCCTGATCGTCGCCGCGCTCGGCATCATCGTGTACATCCTGTGGAGCCTCGGCATGTTCGGCGGGAGCGGCATCCTCAGCGGTTCCCTGCTCGCAACGCCGGACCCCGCCGCCAGCGCGAGCGCCGCGCCGACGCCGACCGCAGAGCCGACGCCCTCCCCGACGCCGTCGCCCACGCCGGAGCCGACGCCGCCGCCGATCTACGACGACGGCACCGAGGGCTACATGTCCTCCGGCATCTGCATCTACAACAACCAGGGCTTTGAAATGTTCTACGGCGACGACAGCATGGCCGCGACCTACGCCGAGATGATCAACGCGTTTGCCGACCAGCTGCCCGGCATGGAGATCTACAACATGGTCGTGCCGAACCACTCCGAATTCGGCCTGCCGGAGCGCGTGCGCGAGTACTACGGGGAAAGCTCGCAGCGGCAGAACATCTCCACCATCTATGAGAACCTTTCGGACAGCGTCACGCCCGTCGACGTCTACGACATCCTGAACCTGCACAACAACGAAAACATCTACTTCGGCACCGACACGCACTGGGCGCCGCTCGGCGCGTACTACGCCTACACCGTGTTCTGTGAGACGGCGGGCGTCGAGCCGGCCGCGCTCGAGAGCTTCGACAAGACGTCGTACGAGTTCACCGGCTACCTCGCCTACGCGACCGGCGAGGACGTGCTCTACCAGAACCCCGACACGCTCGACGTCTACGACCCGACCTTCGACTACACCTGCGAGATGTCCTACGACGGCCTGAGCTACTTCGAGACCGACAGCATCAACGTCCACGACGAAAGTTCCGGCTACTCGATGTACCTCTCCGGCGACATGGGCTGCGTGCGCGTGACGAACAACACGCTCTCCACCGGCCGCAAGCTGCTGATCGTGAAGGATTCCTACGGAAACGCGATGGCCCCCTTCCTGACGGCGAGCTTCGACGAGGTCCACGTCGTCGACTTCCGCTATTTCGAGGACAATCTGCCGAGCTACTGCGAATCGCAGGGCATCACGGACGTGCTGTTCTTCAACAACGAGATGTCCGCGAACACCTCGATGCAGCACGATTCGATGCGCGCCCTGTTCGACTGAGCAAAACCGACGGAAAACAACTGAAGGCTCTGCCGCTTTGAGCGGCAGAGCCTTTTTGCACCAAGCGGCGCCGCGTCCACATCCGGGACGCGGCGCCGCTCTTTTCAGCCTTCGCTGTTTAAATCGATTTGTACTGGTCCAGCAGCCGCTGGGCGAGCTTCGAATTGACGACCGCAAAATCGTCCGGCTCCTTGTAGTCGAGCGTGCGGAGCACCTCCTGCGACTGGCGGTACACGGCCATCTGCGTCGTCTGGTAGACCGGCTCCTGCCGGCCGCGGACGAAGATCGCGAACCGCATTTCCTTTTCGTCGGCCGCGCAGAAATACGCGTGGACGTTGCCCTCGATCGAGCGCTTGAGCACGGTGACGATCGCGTTTTTGACGAGCTCCACCGCGGCGTCGTCGAGCCCCGCCTCGAAGATCAGGATCTTCTCCTTGAGCTCCTGCGGGTTCTTCACGCTGCGCTTTTTCAGTCCGCGCACGGCGGGGATCGCCTCGGCCTTCGAGACCGCGCCGGAGGGGCGCAAACAGACCATGAAGCCGTGCGCCGGGTCGTGGTAGATCATCGGGTAAGCCATCTGGGCCGTGTAGCCGCAGTGGCGGCACTCCCAGTCGAAAACCGATTCGCGCAGGATGTCCCGGCGCAGTTCCGGGTTCTCCTCCGCATTGACGCTCGTGTACATCTCGAGCTTCTGCGTCTGCCCGCAGGCGGGGCAGACAATATCCTTCTTGATTTCGGTAGACATGTAGAAACACTCACTTTCTTAACGCGCCGCCTGTGCGCAGGTTCTGCTTCGTCATCGCGTGATGATGCCGCTGCCGAGCACGTAGTCGCCGGTATAGAGCGCGGCGACCTGCCCGGGCGTCACGGCGCGCTGCGGCGTATCGAACCGGAGCTGTGCCGTCCCGCCGCCCGTCGGGGTCAGAAGCGCGCGGTCCGCCTTTGCGGCGTAGCGCACCTTCGCCTCCACCCAGACCGGCGCCTCGAGCGCGTCGACCGCGATCAGGTTCAGCGCCCGCAGGCGGACGTCCGCCGTGTAGCGGTCCGCGTCGCGCCCGAGCGTCACGGTGTTGCGCGCGGCGTCGATCGCCGTCACGAAGCGCGGCTCGCCGAAGGTGATGCCGAGCCCCTTGCGCTGGCCGATCGTATAGCGGTAAATGCCCCGGTGCGCCCCGAGCACCGCGCCGTCCGGCGCGACAAAATCGCCCGGTCCCGGCAGCGGCCCGCCGAATCGCTCGAGGAACGAAACGTAGTCGTTGTCGGGGATAAAGCAGATTTCCTGGCTGTCCGGCTTCTGCGCGACGGGCAGGCCGTGCTGCTGCGCGAGCGCGCGCGTCTCCGCCTTGCCCATGCGGTTCAGCGGCAGCAGCGTCCGGCTGAGCTGCGCGGGCGTGAGCCCGGACAGAAAATAGCTCTGGTCCTTTTGATCGGGCGAGCGCTTGAGCTTCGTGCGTCCGCCCTCCTCCACGATCTCGGCGTAGTGGCCGGTCGCGATTTTGTCAAAGCCGTGCGCCAGCGCCCAGTCCAGCATGACGCCGAACTTGATCGTCTGGTTGCAGCGGAAGCAGGGGTTCGGCGTCTCTCCGTTTTTGTAGGCGCTGACGAAGGCGCCGATCACGTTTTCCTCGAACGCCGCCGAAAAGTCCGGCGCAAAATGCTCGATGCCGAGCTTCGCGCAGACGGCCGCCGCGTCTGCGATCTCCTTTTCCACAGCCGCGGCCTGCGCGTCGTTCAGCATGTGCCGGGGCTTGAGGCGCATCGTGATGCCGGCCACGTCATAGCCGGCGTCGCGCAGGCACAGCGCGGCGACCGAGCTGTCCACGCCCCCGCTCATGCCCACAAGAACGCGCAGGCCGGGTCTGTTATTCGTAGGGGAGCTCTTCACTTTCGTCCTTTTCCGCGGACACCGGCGCCGCTTCGGTCTCGGGATGCTCCGCCGCCGGCTCTTCCGGCGCCGCCTCGACGGCCTCGTCGACCATGCCCTCCGGCACGGCCTCTTCCGCCTCTTCTGCGGAAGGCTGCGGGACGTACTCGCGCACGTCGTCGAGCGTGATCTCCTCGATCTCCTCCTCGCCTTCCTCGCGGCACAGCGCCTCGAGCTTCTGCACCGCGGCGTCGATGCGCTGCTCGGCGGCCTCGATGTCGATGCAGTGCGGCTCCGTCACCGTGTTGTCGGCGTCGCGCAGATTGTGGTAGTAGTAGCGGCCAAGCGCAAGGTAAGCGCGCTCCGCGGCCTTTTCCTCGCAGCGGATGACCGTGCGCAGGCGGTTTGCCAGCGCATTTTTGCGGTTTTTCTCCGCAACAACGCCCACGGCGTCCTGCACGGCGCCGCCGGCTGTCTTAAACACCGAAGTGATACCCTTCAGAAAATCCATAGCCTTTTCTCCTTTCGGTTTCCGGATCCGGCCCGTTCCGCTCCAACACCGACCTGCGGCGGGCCCGGCCTTCCCTGAATTAAAGTCTGCTTTTTATATTATAATGCAAAGCGCCGCAAAAAAACAGTGCCAAAATGTAAATAAATCGCAGAAAAAATGCAGCACGATGCCGACCGGGCCGCCGCGCCTTACGGCTGCGCGCCGCCTTCGCGCGCTCCTGCTCGCGCTTCGCGTAGGGCAGGTATTCGGCGAACGGCATCGCGCTCTCGAGCGTGCAGTAGCAGAATATGAGGAAAAACGGCAGCCCCTCGCGCCGGATCTTCTCCATAAGCGCGGTAATATCCACCGGCGCCGTCGTTCCCACATACGGAAAAGCCAGGCCCGAAAAATATTTGAAATGCTGCTTCCGCTTGTACGTATCCAGATCCCGAACCGTGTAATCCATTGCTTTCCCCTCCATTTTCAGCGGTACGGAATACTTTTATTGTACATGCGCCGCCCGGTTTGTCAAGACGTCCCGCGCCGCTCTGCCGCACCTGAAACTTTTTCGAACAAATATTTGAATGTTCGATTGACAAAGTTAATCCTTTCGTGTAACATAAAAATTAGCGAACACACGTTCTGTTTACTTTTGAATACGAAAGGATGAAAGCAGATGAAGAACTACAACGCCTGGGCGCTGGAATATCTCGAAGAAGCGCAGACGCTGAAAGACCGCATCCGCCGGGTGCAGGCGGAACCGGAGCCCGACCTGACCGGCCAGCGCGCGCGGCGCATCCATATGCTCTACGACATGTACCTCGAGTGCCGGGTGACGGGGCGCACCCTGCAAAGGCGCGGTGACCGCCTTGGCCGCTAGGAGCGCGCGCCGGAACGCCCTTCTGTACGACGCGCTGTACCGCACGGCGCTCGAGCCGGAGAGGGGCACGAACCGGCGGGATCTCGAGGAGGCATCGCGGCTTCTGCGCCTCGCCATCCAGAACGAGCTGACCGAGCGGCAGCGTGCCTGCCTGACGCTCTATTACATCGAGGGCCACACCATGCAGGAGATCGCCGAGCTGCTCGGCACCACGCGCGGCAACGTCTCCAAGCGCATCAAAAACGCCGTGGAGCGGCTGCGCCGGGCGCTCCGGTACTCGGCGCCGGGGCTGAAATTCTCCCGCTGACGGCGATTGCGTCTTGCAAACCCGGAGCGCCTGTGCTAAAATTGTACAGACAACTTTTTACCTTTTGGGGAAAGGAAGGGATTCTTATGAACCTGATTCACATCGATGAAAACGGCCTGCATCTCGTCTTCGAGCGCAAGGAGGACGGCACCTGCAAGCTGCTGCACTTCTCGGCCCTGCCCTTCGACGAGGACCGGCTCCTGCACCAGCACGACCGCAGCACGGGCGAAATCAAGGTCAATACCGAGCGCTACAACCTGCTCGAGATCATGGTCTCCGGCCAGGACCGCCCGGGCGAGCGCCACGGCAACAAGTACATCTCGACCGCGCCCGGCTACCGCATGCAGCTCGTCGATTTTGCGGACAAGCGCAACAGCCTCGGCCGCAAGCTCGAGATCAAAATGCACGACGACGTCTGCGGCATCGACACCGTCTCCCACATGCAGTTTTACGACGGCATCCAGGCCGTGCGCTGCTGGACGGACGTGACGAATGTCGGGCAGGAGCCGCAGGGCCTCGAGTACGTCTCGTCCTTCGCGCTGACCGGCATCGAGAAGGAGGGCCTGCTCTCCACCGACGACAAGATGCGCGTCTGGTACCCGCACAACGGCTGGCAGCGCGAAATGCAGTGGGAGAGCTACAGCTTCCCGCAGCTCGGCCTCGCGCTGTGCCAGCCCGAGGAGGTGCAGCGCTCCTCCAAGGTCATCGGCGCGACGAACATCGGCAACTGGTCGACAAAGGAATACCTGCCGATGGGCCTGCTCGAAAACACGGAGACCGGCTCGAACCTCTTCTGGCAGATCGAGCACAACGGCTCGTGGCACTGGGAGATCAGCGACCAGATGGGCAACTTCTACTTGCAGCTGAGCGGCCCGAGCGAAACGGAATCGCACTGGTGGAAAAACCTGCAGCCCGGCGAGACGTTCACGACCGTGCCGGTCTGCGTCGGCTCCACGATCGGCAAATTCGACGACGCGATGGGCGAGCTGACGAAGTACCGCCGCGTGATCCGCCGCAAGAACGCCGACAACGAAAAGCTCTGCATCATCTTCAACGACTACATGAACTGCCTGTGGGCGAACCCGACGACCGCGAAGGAGATCCCGCTGATCGACGCCGCGCACAAGGCCGGCTGCGAATACTTCTGCGTGGACGCGGGCTGGTACGCCGCGGGCTTCTGGTGGGACAACGTCGGCGAGTGGCTGCCGAGCTACGAGCGTTTCCCGAACGGCCTCGAGGAGGTCATGGACTACATCCGCTCGAAGGGCATGATCCCCGGCGTGTGGCTCGAGATCGAGGTCATGGGCATCTGCTGCCCGAAGGCCGCGCGCGTCCACCCCGACTGGTTCTTCACGCGCCACGGCAAAAAGGTGCACGACCGCAGCCGCTGGCAGCTCGACTTCCGGAACCCCGAGGTCGTCGCGCACGCGAACGAGGTCATCGACCGCCTGATCCGCGACTACCACGTCGGCTACATCAAGATGGACTACAACATCGAGCCGGGCATCGGCACCGAGCTGAACGCGGACAGCGTCGGCGACGGCCTGCTCGGGCACGAGCGCGCTTATCTCGCGTGGCTCGACTCGGTCTTTGAACGCTACCCCGACCTCATCATCGAAAACTGCTCCTCCGGCGGCATGCGCATCGACTACGCGATGCTCTCCCGCCACAGCATTCAGTCGACGAGCGACCAGGACGACTACCTGCGGTACGCGTCGATCGCGGCGAACGCGCCCTCGGGCCTCACGCCGGAGCAGAGCGCGATCTGGAGCTACCCGATGAAGGGCGGCGGCCGCGAGGAGGCCGTGTTCAACATGTGCAACGCGCTGATGCAGCGCATCCACCAGAGCGGCCATCTGGCCGAGATCCCGGAGAGCGACTTCACGCTCGTCAAGGAGGCGCTCGACTACTACAAGACGATCCGCGGGGACATCAAGGCCGCGCTGCCGTTCTGGCCGCTCGGCACCTCCCGCTTTACGGATACCTGGGTCGCGCTCGGCCTCAAAACCGAACACAAGGCGTACATCACCGTGTGGCGCCGCGGCGCGCCGGACGGCCGCTGCGTGCTGCCGGTCGATTTCCTCCGCGGCAACCACGGCGTGAGGGTCAAGTGCGCCTACCCGGAAAACCACAACACCGCCTGCGCGTGGAACGCCGAAAAGGGCACGCTGACCGTCGACCTGCCCGCGCCGATCTGCGCCCGCATCTTCGAGCTGGAGTACTGAGATGACGGCGGCGGAGATCCGGCAGAAGCTCCGGTCCGTTCGCTGCTTCGTGCTCGACATGGACGGCACGATCTACCTCGGCGAGAACCTCTTCCCCTACACGAAGGACTTTCTCGCCGCCGTGGAAAAGAGCGGGCGCAGCTTCTGCTTCTTCACAAACAACAGCTCGAAGGATACGGACACCTACCTGCAAAAGCTCGCCCGCATGGGCATTGCGGTCCCCCGCGAGCGGATGCTGATCTCCAACGGCGTCGCGGCCGACTACATGCTTTCCCACCATCCGGGCGCGCGGGTCTTCGTGCTCGGCACGCCGCTTCTGCGCCGCGAGCTCGCCGCTTTCGGCCTTACGGTCGTCGAGGACGACCCGGACGCGGTGCTCGTCGGCTTCGACACGACGCTCGAGTACAACCGGCTCGCAAAGGCCTGCGACTTCATCCGCGCGGGACTGCCCGCCTACGGGCTGAACCCCGACCTGAACTGCCCGACCGAGACCGGCTTCATCCCGGACTGCGGCTCGATCGCGAAGCTGATCGAGGGCTCCACCGGGCGCACGTTCCCGTTCTTCGGCAAGCCCAGCCCGCTGACGCGCGCCTACATCGCGAAGCACACCGGGCTTTCCGAATCGGAGATCGCCGTCGTCGGCGACCGGCTCTACACCGACATCGCGCTCGCCGACAACAGCCCGATGTGCTCGATCCTCGTGCTCAGCGGCGAATCGAAGGCCGGCGACATCGGCACGATGCCCGGCACGCCCGACCTCGTTTTCCGCGACCTTTCGGAGATCATCCCCTACCTGTAAACGCAATACAGAAAAAACGCCCGCAGGCTAACCGGTTTTCCCGGCGCCTGCGGGCGTTTCTTGTTCTTTTTGGGCCGCTTTCGGATGCATCGCCTTTTCGCCGTTTTGTCCAGAGCGCTGCGGTTTCCCTTACCGGAACGCCTCCTTCGCCTCGGCCATGCGCTCGATAATGGGCACGCCGAACGGACAGCGCGTCTCGCAGCCGCCGCAGGCGATGCAGTCCGCGGCGTTTGCGGAAAGGCTGCCGTAATGCTCGCGCAGCGAAGCCGGCACCTCCGGCTGCATCCTGGCGAGGTCAAGCAGCTTGTTGACCATCGCGATGTCGATGCCCGAGAGGCACGGCGCGCAGTGGCCGCAGTAGGTGCACTGGCCGCTGTAGGCGTGCTGCGGCGCATTCGCGAGCACGCTCGCGTAGTCCTTCTCCGCCTCCGTGGCCGTCTCGTACGCGACGGCCGCATCGACGTGCGCCGGCGTGTCGAAACCGACCATGACGCTCGCGACCGCCGGGCGCGTCAGCGCATAGTGCAGGCACTGCACCGGCGTCAGCGCGACGCCGAACGGCGACTGCTCCGCCGTGAACAGGCGGCCGCCGGCGTAGCCCTTCATGACCGTGATGCCCACGCCGTTCTGCTCGCAGATGCGGTAGAGCGCGGCGCGCTCCGGCACGATGCCGCCGAGCGACGCGTCGTACTCACCAAAATAGTCGTCGAGGTGCTCCGTCGCCGGCACCATGTCGAACGCGGGGTTGACGCTGAACAGGATCATCTCGATCTCCCCGTGCTCCGCCGCAAGGCGCGCCACGTCGGGGTTGTGGGTGGAAAGGCCGATGTGGCGGATCGTGCCCGCCGCCTTCAGGCTGCGCACGTAGTCGATGAACTCGCCGTTCATCACGCGCTCGAACTCCGCCTTCTCGTCGATGAAGTGGATCATGCCGAGGTCGATGTAGTCGGTGCGCATCCGGGCCAGCAGGTCCTCGAACGCCGCCTTCACCTGCGGCAGCGCGCGCGTGCGGACGTACTGCCCGTTCTGCCATGTCGAACCGATGTGGCCCTGAATGTACCATTTTTCGCGCTGTCCCTCGAGCGCCGCGCCGATGTTCGAGCGCACGTTCGGCTCGGACATCCAGCAGTCCAGGATGTTGATGCCGAGCGCGGCGCAGCGGTCGACGACCGCCTTGACCTCCTCGGCGTTGTGGCGCTCGAGCCATTCGCCGCCGAGGCCGATCTCGCTGACCTTCAGTCCTGTTTTTCCAAGCATTCTGTACCGCATATTGATTCACTGCTCCTTGTTTTTTATCGAGAAAAAAGCCTCTGCCGATTGAAGCAAAGGCCTTTCCGTGCGCGGGATCCGCGCGTTATTCCACTTCGATCAGCTCGTATTCGCGCGTGCCGTAGCCGAGCTTCGCCGCCGCTTCGATCGTGTGCACGCCGTTTCTCGACTCGATGCGCTCGATCAGGTGCGCCTTGCCCGGGTCGTCCGACGCGTAGACGAGGTCGAGGCAGGCCTGGTCGATCGCGACCGGGTCGAGCGAGACGAGCACGCCGATGTCCTGCATGCAGGGGTCCTCCGCCACCGCGCAGCAGTCGCAGTCGACCGACATGTTCTTCATGACGTTGACATAGGCGATCCGGTCCTTGAAGTACTCGACGACGGAGCCTGCCGCGTCCGCCATCGATTCGAGGAACAGGTCGTGGTCGGCGGTCCAGAGCTTATCCGGCTCGCCGGCGCCGTGGATATACGCCTTGCCGTAGGACGACGCGACGCCGATCGAGAGCTGCTTGAGCGCGCCGCCGTAGCCGCCCATCGGATGCCCCTTGAAGTGCGAGAGCACGAGCATCGAGTCGTAGTTCCGGATGTCCTTGCCGACGTAGTTTTTGCGGATCACCTTTCCGTTCGGGATCTCGAGCTCGAGGTCCGGCCCTTCGGCGTCCAGAATATCCACGGTGAAGTAGCGGCTCCAGCCGTGCTTTTCCATCGTCTTTTTGTGCTTTTCGGTCGAATCGCGCTGGCCCTCATACGCCGTGTTGCATTCGACGACCGTGCCGTTCACGGCTTCGATGACGGGCTTCCAGAATTCCGGGCGCAGGAAGTTCTGGTTGCCGACCTCTCCGGAGTGGAGCTTCACGGCCACCTTGCCCGGCAGCGTGCAGCCAAGCATGCGGTACATTTCGAGCACCTTTTCCGGGGTGATCGTCCGGGTGAAATAGACCTTTGCTTTCATGACAAATCCTCCTGAGCTTTCCGGCGGCGTCTTTCCAGCCGCCCATATTGGTTTCCCGACCGCGCATACAGCCGCCGTCGGGAATTCCTTACAGGTATATTATATAACTTAAACCCAAGTGGAAGTCAAGCGCTTTTTACGCGACGTCCGTGCCGCCGCGGTCGACCGTGACGACGGCGCGGTACTTCGGGTCGAGCCCGGCAACCGCCTCGCCGATCCGGCGGCTGACCGTCTCGTCGGAATCCTCCTCTGCAAACGGCACCGCCACGTCGAAGACGACGTTCGAATGCGTCACGCCCCAGACGACGCGGAAGTCGTGCAGCGTGACCGCCGGGTACAGCGCGCGCACCGCCTGCTCCACCTGCGCCCGCAGCGCGTCGGTCCGCGCGTCGCCGACGACAACCGGGTCGAGGTGGATGACGAGATGGATGCCGAGATCCTTCTCAAAGTCGCGCTCGATGTTGTCGATGCGGTCATGGCTTTCGAGTATGTCGCAGCCGGCGTCGACCTCGCAGTGGACCGAGGCGAAGCAGCGCCCCACGCCGTAGTTGTGCACCGTGAGGTCGTGCATGCCGATGATGCCCTCATACGCGAGGATCTTGTCGCGGATCTCGTGCACGAGCGCGCTGTCCGGCGCCTGGCCGAGCAGCGGGTCCGCCGTGGACATGATAAGCTGCACGCCGGAGACGATGATGAACAGTGCGACAAGCGCGCCCATGTAGCCGTCGAGGTTGACGTGCGTCAGCATCGTGACGACCGCGCCCACGAGGACCGCCGTCGTCGCGATCACGTCGTTGCGGCTGTCGTTCGAGGTCGCGAACACGGCCTCCGAACGGATCATCCGGCCGACCTTGCGGTAAAACAGGCACTGCCAGAGCTTGACGAGGATCGAAACGACCAGCACGAGCAGCGCCGCCGGCGTCAATGCGTTTTCCTCGGGCGACACGATCTTCTGCACCGAGGAAAGCCCGAGCTGCAGCCCGAGGAAAACTACGATGAACGAGACGATCACGCCCGAGAGGTATTCGATGCGCGCATGGCCGAACGGGTGCTCCTTGTCCGCCGGCTTGCCCGCGAGCTTGAATCCGACCAGTGTGACGATCGAGGAGCCGGAATCCGTCAGGTTGTTGACGGCGTCGGCCGTGATGGAGACGCTGTTGAACAGCGTGCCGACCGCGATCTTCATCGCGAACAGCAGCAGATTGGTCACGATGCCGACAAGCCCCGCCACGCGCCCGCACTTCTCGCGCACCGCGGGGTTCTCCGTATCCTTGTAATCGCGCACAAACAGCTTCAAAATCAGGTTTGTCAACGAATCTCTCCCTTCATGCGGATCAGAAAAAGAGGCAGAGCCCGCGCAAGCAGGCCCCGCTCCGATCCGTTTTGTAAAACTTCTACTTATTCTGCCCAATCAAACCGCAGATATCGGCTTGCGAGGATCTGCCCGCCGTCGTCGAAGCAGATCACCGCGCTGGGGTTTTCCGGCGTGACCGTCACCGTTTCCAGTTCCGCACCGCCGCCGTCACGGCAGACGATCTCCACCGAAGCGACGCCGCCGTCCAGATCAAAGGTCTGGTAGTCTTCCACGTCCGCTTCAGGCCTTCTCACAGAAGAACTCGACCGTTTCGCCGCAGGCGCCGGTGCAGAACGCGATGCGCGCGGAAAGGTCCGCAAGCGTGACGTCCTTCGGCTCGATCGTGACCGGGTAGCCGGCCGCACGGACGCGCTCGATGCACGCGTCGACGTCGTCGGTCGCGAGCGCGAGATGCGCAAACTTGCCTTCCGCCGGCAGCGCCTCGCCCTCCAGCACCGGGAGCACCTCGATGCAGCTGTTGTCCCCGGTGGAGATCATCGTGCAGGGGTACTGCGCGTCGCCCCAGCGCCGCACAACTTCAAGCCCCAAAATCTCCGTATAGAATTCCATGACCTTCTGAAACTGCTCCTTCTGCGGCTTCAGCGCAACGTGGTGGATACCCTGAATCAAATGCATAAAAGTCACCATTCCTTATTTTTTGTGCCGGCCGGCGAAGCCGATTGCCGCTTTGTCCGTCGCGGCAAAGACACAAATACTGTGTGAAAAAGTATTTTTCACACTACAACTTTCCTTCCCGCAGACCGCCGGAAAAAGCGCCGCTGCGCGTCGGATGCGGTCCGCCTGTAAATTTACAAACAAGCTGAGGGTATCGCAACCGGTACCCTCAGCCTATTGTTCACCTGTCGGTTTTACTTTCTGTTGAAGATGGACATGATGTCCGAGAACGTATCGTCGTCATCGACAACGTTCGAGACGGCTCTGTCGCTCGAAGCCGGCGCAGCCGGTGCCGTGCCGAAGAGCTCGGCGTCGCTGATGGCCGGCGCAGCGGCCTTCGCGTTGTTCTCGCCGTTCATGCCGTCGAAGCCGGTGGCGATGACCGTGACCATCATCTCGTCCTCCATCGAATCGTCGAACGCGGCGCCCCAGATGATGTTCGCATCCTCGCTCGCACGCTCGGTGATGAGCTGGGAAGCGGTGTCGATCTCGTCGAGCGCGATGTCCGGCGAGGACTTGATGTTGATGATGACGCCCTTCGCGCCCGCAATCGCGGTCTCGAGCAGCGGGCTGGAGATCGCGGCGATCGCGGCCTGTTCAGCCTTATCCTTGCCGGCTGCGCGGCCGACGCCCATGTGCGCGTAGCCCGCATCCTGCATGATGGACTTGACGTCCTCGAAGTCGAGGTTGACGATGCCCGGGATCTGGATGAGGTCGGAGATGCTCTGCACGCCCTGGCGGAGCACGTCGTCCGCCACGCTGAACGCGTTGGCGAGCGTGATGCGCTGCTCGGAGACGAGCTTCAGGCGCTCGTTCGGGATGACGACGAGCGAGTCGACGTGCTTGCGCAGCTCGGAGATGCCCTTCTCGGCCTGCTCCATGCGGCGCTTGCCCTCAAACGCAAACGGCTTCGTGACAATGCCGACGGTCAGCGCGCCCATATCCTTCGCGATCTCCGCGACGATCGGCGCAGCGCCGGTGCCGGTGCCGCCGCCCATGCCGGCGGTGACGAAGACCATGTCCGCGCCCTTGAGCGTCGCGGCGATCAGCTCGCGGCTCTCCTCGGCGGCCTTCGCGCCGACCTCGGGCTTCGAGCCCGCGCCTCTGCCCTGGGTGTTCTTTTCGCCGATCTGCACGCGGGTCTTCGCCTGCGAACGGGAAAGTGCCTGACGGTCCGTATTCATACAGACCAGCTCAACGTGCTGCACGCCGGCCGAAACCATGCGGTTCACAGCGTTTCCGCCGCCGCCGCCGACGCCGACGACCTTGATGGTCTGGGGGGATTCTTCAATCATGTTATCGATTTCAAAAGGCATAGTGTTTTATTCCTCCTTGATTTGGTCTTCGGCCGCTTTCGGCCGCGGGATTCCTTGGCTATATGCAAAACTGCCGCCGGAAGTTTCGCTAGGCGACAGAAAAACTCCGTCTGTTCCGCTTCTGTAAAGCGCTTTGGCTTTACAGAAGCTGCGCTGTCCTGCAAAAAATCTGTGGCTTATACAGTATAATCTAACACTTTTCTGTTAAAAATGCAAGATGCAAGATGCAAAAAATCCGCCTTCCGGCAAATATTTTTACTTTACAGCGATTTTTGGCGAAACCTGTCCGGCGCTTCCGTTCAAATTGACATAAAACCGGAATCCGGCGCAGGAAAACTGCGGAAAAAGCGGGGCTATTCGCCATCCGCCGTGCTGCTTTCGCCGCCGCTCTCCGTTCTGTCTCCGCCGTCCTCCGAAGCGTCCGAGGAGGTCTCCCGGCCGGCAAAGCCGTCCGTCGTCGAGCCCTCGCCGCCGTCCAGCGTCTCCTGGAAGAAGCCCTTGTTCTGCTCGGCCGCGACCGTCAGGTCGATCTCGCCGCGCGTCTCCTCGGTCAGGTCGCCGTCCTCCTGCATCTGCACGAGCATGCCGATGCCGAACCGCGTCTTGTACTCGAGGTCGTTCGAGTTGCCGAACCGGAAGACGATGCGCCCCTCGTACGTCATCGTGATGTCGTACTGGTTGCGCAGGTCGATGTCCGTGATGCCCTCCAGGTCGTGCGCCTGGAGCTCCTCGGTGATGGCCGAGAAGAGCCGTTCGGCGGTTTCGTTCTCAAAGGCGACCTGCTCGCTCGGCTTCTCGTTGGTCGGTGTGCAGCCGTGTACCACCGCGCTGTTTTCCGCCGGGCTGTCGGCAATCTCGAGCACCTTGCCGGCCGGGCTCACATATACGTAGCGGCCGTCCTCGCGCTCGATCGAAAAGGCCGTCTCCGCCTCCGTGATGACGACCTCCACGGTCGACGGGATATGCTTGCGGATCTCGACATTTTCGATGTACGGGAAGCGGTATTCGAGCGCCTCCTCCCGCGCGCGGGTATCCAGCAGAACGAGGTTATCGCCCTCGTGAATGCTGCATACACTTAAAATGTCCTCCTGCCGGTAGGACGCACCGCCGGTGATCTCGACCGTGCCGACACGGAAAAACACAAAGGTGCACAGCAGCACTGCGCCGACCACCACCGCCAGAAAGGCCGATATGTAAAAGATGACAAGGGCTCTGCCGCGTGCGCGGCGGCTTTTCCGGGCCTTTTCGCCCGCCGGGCTCTGGGCCTCCTCACTGAATCGTCTTGCCATTTTTACGGTTTCCTCCTTTCTTCGGGCCGTGCTGTACACCGCTTCCGTTTTTGGGCCGACGCATCAACTGCGCCCGCCGCTCATATTCTGTAGATTTCCGCGCCGAGGCGCCGCAGGTTCTCCTCAAAGCGCTCGTAGCCGCGGTCGATGTATTCGGGGTGCATGATCTGCGTCTCGCCCTGCGCCGCAAGGCCCGCCGCGACAAGCGCCGCCCCGCCGCGCAGATCCTGCGCCGTGACCGGCGCGCCGGAAAGCGCGGGCACGCCCTCGATGACGGCGACCTTGCCCTCCACCTTGATCTTTGCGCCGAGCCGGTTCAGCTCGCCCGCATGCTTGTAGCGGCTCTCGAAAATGTTTTCCACGAAGATGCTCGTGCCGTCGCCGAGCGCCGCCATGGTCATGACCGGCGCCTGCGCGTCCGTCGGAAAGCCCGGGTACGGCATCGTGCGCACGTGGCGCACGGGCTTCAATCGTTCCGGCGCGCGGATCAGAAGCTCGTCGCCGGACTGCATCACGCGGCAGCCCGCCTCCTCAAACGCGGAGAGCACCGGCAGCAGATGGCTGCCGTTTACCTTTTTCAGCAGGACCGTGCCGCCCGTGACGGCGGCCGCCGCCATGTAGGTGGCCGCGACGATGCGGTCCGGCATGACCGTGTATTCGCTGCCCGAAAGCGCGGACACGCCCTCCACGATCACGCAGCTTTCGCCCGCGCCGTAGATGCGCGCGCCGCACTGGTTGAGGTACTGGGCCAGATCGACGATCTCCGGCTCCCGCGCCGCGTTCGCGATGACCGTCGTACCGTGCCCCGTAGCGGCGGCAAGCAGCAGGTTTTCGGTCGCGCCGACGCTCGGAAACGCCAGCGAGATGAAGCCGCCCTGAATGCCCTTCGGCGCCCGGCACAGCAGGCAGCCGTGCTCCTCGCGGATCTCCACGCCGAGCTTTTCGAGCGCCAGCAGGTGCAGGTCGATCGGCCGCGGGCCGAGCTCGCAGCCGCCGGGGAATGAAAGGCTCGCCTCGCCCGCGCGGGCCAGAATCGCGCCGAGAAACACGATCGACGAGCGCATCTCGCGCATCAGGCTGTGCGGAATATCGCACCGGGACATGCCGTCCGCGCAGACGGCGAGCGTCTTCCCCCGCCGCACGCAGCGGCAGCCGAGCCGCCGCAGAATGCGCACCGAAACGCCGACGTCGGAGAGCTCCGGGCAGTTGTGCAGCACCGTCTCCCCCCGGCAGGCAACCGCCGCCGCCAGAAGCGGCAGCGTGCTGTTCTTGGCCCCCTGCACGCGGAGCTCGCCCCGCAGGGGGCGGCCGCCGCGCGCCAGAATCGTTTCCGGCCGGTCGCGGAAGCGCTCCGCGCCGGGCCGTTCTATGCAAACATTGATGGACGCCATACGCACACCTCGCAGCAGTTTAAGATACGCTCATAGTATGCGTTTTCGTCCCGATGGGTTCAAATCGAATCCACGCGCCGGCTTACTTCGCCTTCGCCTTGATGATCCGGTAAATGCGCTCGTTCGCGTCGAGCACCGCCATCGCCCTGGCGTTGCGGCCGATCTCCTCGGCGCGGCCGGGCTTCGAGAGGATCTCGTTGACCGTCTCCCAGAGCTTTTCGCCGGTCAGGTCCTTCTCCTCGATCAAAACGGCGGCGTCGCGGTTGACGAGCGCCATCGCGTTGTGGAACTGGTGGTTCTCCGCCACGTTCGGCGACGGGATCAGGATCGAGCACTTGCCCGTGGCCTCGATCTCCGTCAGCGTGATCGCCCCGGCGCGGCCGATGACGAGGTCCGCCGCCGCGAGGCACTCGGGCATGTTGTGGATGTACTCGAGCATGCGGATCTGCGGGTTTTCCTCTTCGCGGACGCCCGCCGCATGGGCCTCGTCGAGAAACTTCTCGTCGTGCTGGCCGTAGCCGTGGATGTGCTGGTACTTCTTCTCCTTTGCGCTCTCGCCGAGCATGTAGGCCGCCGCGCGGTTGATCGCCGCCGCGCCGAGGCTTCCGCCGAAGGAGAGGACAAGCGGCCGCTCGTCCAGGCCGAGCGCCTTGCGGGAAGCCGCGCGCTCCGCCTTCAGCACCGAGGTGCGCACCGGGTTGCCGGTGAACACGCAGTTGTCCGTGCGCTCGAGGTACTTCTTCGCGTCCTCCACGGCGAGCATCACGCAGTCGGCGTGCTTCGCGAGCATCTTCGTCGTGACGCCCGGGTAGGCGTTCTGCTCGTGGATGACGGTCGGGATGCCGAGCTTCTGCGCCGCGCGGATCACCGGGCCGCTTACATAGCCGCCGGTGCCGACGCAGATGTCCGGCTGAAACTCCTTGATGATCTTCTTCGCCTCCGCCGAGGCGGAAAAGACGCGGACGACCGTCTGCGCATTGCGCTTGATGTTCTTGAGCGACAGCTTGCGCTGGAAGCCGGAGATCCGGATGGTGCGGAACTTGAAGCCCGCCGCGGGAACGAGGCGCTCCTCCATGCCGCCCTTGTTGCCGACGTACAGGATGTGCGCGTCCGGCTCCTTCTCCCGCAGGTAACCCGCCGCGGCCAGCGCCGGATTGATGTGGCCGGCCGTGCCGCCGCCCGCAAATAATACTCGCATAACGATAACCCCTTATTCAGATTGTGATTGCAGCCGCATGCGCGCCGCACATCGTCCGGCGCGCACAGGCCGCAGCCGTCCGCACGGAAAGGCCGGACCGCTACGTTTTTTCAATATTCGAATGGCGTGAGATTGAGAGCAGCACGCCCATTTCGCACAGGAGCATCACGAGCGCCGTGCCGCCGTAACTGAAGAACGGCAGGCTGATGCCGGTATTCGGGAACGTGTTCGTGACGACGCAGATGTTGAAGACCGCCTGGATGCCGAACTGGAACGTGATGCCGAGCCCGAGCATCATGCCGAAGCGGTCGCGCGCGTGCAGGGAGATGTAAACGCCGCGCCAGATGAACAGCGCGAACAGGATGATGACGAGCAGCGCGCCGATGAAGCCGAGCTCCTCGCAGATGACCGCAAAGATGAAGTCGTTCTGCGGCTCCGGCAGGTACAGGTACTTCTGCCGCGACTGCCCGATGCCGACGCCGAGCAGCTGGCCCGAGCCGATCGCGTACAGCGACTGGACGGTCTGCCAGGTATCGACGTCCTCCGGCGGGTTGAACGGGTCCAGCCAGCCGTATATGCGTTCCATCGCATAGGCGAAGCTGTCGGAGAACAGCAGCACGCAGGCCAGCGCAACGCCGCCGATGATACCGATGACGACGAAATACCGCAGCTTCGTGCCGCCGATGAACATCATCAGCGCTGCGATCAGGCAGATGATCAGCGTGGCCGAAACGTGGCTTTCCAGAAAGACAAGCCCGGCGATGATCGCCAGAATGCCGGCAAACGGCAGAAATCCGTAGCGGAACGTGTTCATCTTCTGGCCGTACAGCGCGATGAAGTGCGCAAACATCAGGATCAGCGCGAATTTCGCGATCTCCGAGGGCTGGAACTCCAGACCGGCGATGTTGATCCACCGGTTCGCGCCGTTTCGGACCGGCGCAATCGGGGTGCCCCGGAACGCAAGCACCATGACGAGCAGCACGACCGCGATGCCGAAAATCAGGATATTGAATTTATGCAGGTGGTGGTAGTCGAAGGTGGAAATCAGCATCATGGCCGCGACGCCCAGAAGCGCGAACAAGCCCTGGCGCATCACAAAGTAGTAGCTGTTGCCGAAATAGTAGTACGCGTAGGCGTAGCTTGCGGAAAACAGCATGACAAGCCCGAGCGAGAGCAGCACCAGAATGAGGAACAGCATGGGCATGTCAAGGCCGAGGCCGAGCGTGAAAATTTTGTAGCGGATGCGCTCGCGCCGCCGCACCCTCCGCACCGCCGCGGAGGCGGCTTCGTCTTCCGGGACGCGCACCGGCGCGCTGCGCGGCACACGCTCCAGCCCGCGGGCCGTGGATCTTCTCGTATGCGCCATATCGACAACCACTCCTTTTTCTCAGATTTCCCGCCTGCCGCCCGGCAGGCTGTGCACAATTTATACTAGTATGGTCCGAAAACCGGATTTTACGCTTTTATACGCCGAAACGCACCAGCAGGACCGCAAGGATGCCGGCGATCAGCGTGACGCCGCTGAACACGAAGCAGACCTTGTTCTCCCTCCAGCCGCACATTTCAAAGTGGTGGTGGATCGGCGCCATTTTAAAGATGCGCTTGCCGTGCGTCAGCTTGAAGTAGCTGACCTGCAGCACAACGGAAAGGATCTCCACAATGTAGATGATGCCGACGAGCAGCAGCAGAACCGGCATATTGACGCCGAACGCGAGCGCGCACACGATGCCGCCGAGGAACAGCGAGCCGGTGTCGCCCATAAAGACCTTGGCCGGGTTCGCGTTCCAGAACAGGAAGCCGATCAGCGCGCCGACCATCGCCGCCGCGAGGATCGAAAGCCCGCGCATGCTGAGCATCATCGCGATGACCGAGAACGTGAGGCAGACGACGAGCGTGACCGAGCTGTTCAGGCCGTCGAGGCCGTCGGTGAAGTTGACCGCGTTGACCATGCCGACGATCAGCACCGCCGCGATGAAGTAGTAGAACACGCCGAGGTCGACCGTGCCGATGAACGGCAGGACCGTCTCCGTCGTGCCGCCGGCCATCGAGACGGAAACGAGGTACGCCGCCGCAATGATGAACTGGAGCACGAGTTTCTGGATCTCGGTGAGGCCGAGGTTGCGGTGCTTCTTGATGCTGATGTAGTCGTCCATGAAGCCGACGAGGCCGAAGCCGACCGCCATCAGCGCGCCGGCAATGATGCGCACCAGCATCAGCTGCGTCTCGGCGCCGCCGTGCATCCACAGAAACGCGATGCAGACGAACGCCGACGCAAGGCCGCCGATGATGAACATCAGGCCGCCCATTGTGGGCGTGCCCTGCTTATTCTTGTGCCAGCTCGGGCCGACCTCGCGAATCGTCTGGCCGAACTTGATCTTGTGCAGGAATGGAACCATGAATCTGCCGAGCAGGCCGGTGATCAGCGCTGCTGCGACAACCGCAAGACAATACAAGGTGATTTCCATGATGATGAACGATCCTTTCCGTTTACCCTCTTATTTTTACGCTTCCGTCGTGCCGCCCGCCGTTTCGACGCCGCCCGCACTGACGAACGACACCGTGATGACCGTGCCGCGCCGCACGCGCGTGCCCGCCGCAACGCTCTGGCCCTGCGCGTAGCCGCCGCTGTCGCCGTTGCCGGTCACAACGACCTGCAGGTCGTAGAGCGAGGCGAGGTACTCGCAGTCGCTCAGGCTGCAGCCGACGAAGTTCGGCACCTCGACGTAATCCTCCTCTTTCGGCTCCTCCACATACAGCGCGACCGAGCCGCCCTGCGGGATCGCCGCGCCCGGAGACGGAACCTGCGTGTAGACGACGGCCTCATCCTCGTTGTCGCCCTCGTAATCGACGACGATGGCGCCGTAGCCCTGCTCCTCGAGGATCTGCTTCGCCTCGGAAATCGTGCTGCCGATGACGTTCGGCGCCTCCTCCGCGAGGTTCGCATACTCTTCCTCCGTGTACTGCGGCTCAACGCCGAGATACGGCAGGATCTCCTCCATGATCGCGACGAAGATTGGGCCGGCCTGCGAAGCGCCGGAGGCACCGCCAATCTGCGGCTCATCGTAAAAGACGAGCAGCGCATATTGCGGGTCGTCCGCCGGGGCGAAGCCGCCGTACGAAACGATGTACTGCATACCGCGGTCTTTGCCCTCCGCCTTTTCCTGCCAGTACAGCGCGACCTTCTCGGACGTACCGGTCTTGCCGGCGATGCGGTAGCCGGGCACATAGCCGTTCTTACCGCTTCCGCTCGTCGCGTTGCGCTGGAGGATCGCCGTCATACGGGCAGAGACATCCTCCGAAATGACCTGCCGCTTGTAGCTTGTGTCCGTCGTTTGCACGACGTTGCCGTCGCTGTCCACGATGCGGTCCACCACGTGGGGCTGCACCAAATAGCCGCCGTTGGCCACAGCGCAGATCGCCGTAATCATTTGAATCGGCGTGATCGAGAAGTTCTGGCCGAACGATTCGGTCGCGAGCTCGACGACATTCAGGCCGTCCACATCGTAATACAGGCTGCTCGCTTCGCCGGGCAGATCAATGCCGGTCGTTTCGGTGAAGCCAAACGCCTCAAAGTAGTCGAAGAAGGTCTGGCGGCCGAGCTTCTGTCCGAGCCAGATCATATACGGGTTACAGGAGTTGCAGATGCCATCTGAAAAAGTTTCAAGGCCATGGCCTGCGTGATACCAGCAGTGAATTGGATCGATGTTACCGCCGAATTCCCACTTACCTGTGCACGTGTATGTCGTTTCCTCGGTTACAATTTTCTCCTCTAACGCCATGGAACCGGTAATCATCTTGAAAACGGAGCCGGGATAGTATGTGTCACTGACCGCTTTGTTACGCCACTGCTTGTTCTGCGCTGCGGCATATGCCTGATCCTCGAGCGTCACGCGCAGCTCGGCGATGTCCTCGCTCGTCATGCGATCGTATGCTTCCAGCGCCTTTTTGGCTTCGGCCAGCTCCTCCTCTGTCTCGGCGGAATCCACAGCTAACTGCAGCGTGTTGAGCTCCTGCTCTTCCTTTTCCAGCGCGTCCGCTACGCCTTCTTCCACAATATCCGGAATCGCTGCCTCAGCTTCCTCTGAAATCGTAAACGGGTCGTTCGGGTCGTAGTCGCCCTTGGTCGAAAGCGCCAGAATCGCACCGGTGTTGACGTCCATCACGACGGCTGTAGCACCCTCAAGCGCGCCCCACATTTCGAGGCCCTCGGCCAGATGCTTCTCCACGATGCTCTGCACGGTCTCGTCGATCGTGAGGATCAGGTTGTAGCCGTCGGTCGCCTCGATGTACTGGTCGTACTGGAACGGCATGTCAGTGCCGATCGCGTTCTTCGCGCTGACCATGCGGCCGGACGTGCCGGAAAGCACGTCGTCGTACTGCGTCTCGAGGCCCGCGAGGCCCTGATTGTCCGTGCCGGTGAAGCCGAGCACCGTCGAGGCCGTCGAGCCGTAGGGATAGTAGCGCTTGTAATCCTCCTGCAGGATGATGCCGCGGCCGATTTCCATCTCGTCGATCGCCGCGTTGATCTCATCGCGCAGCTCCGTCTCGACCTTGCGCTTGACGTAGACAAAATAACTCTGCTCGTGCGTCTTCTCGAGCACGTCGTCGTAGTCGAGGCCGAGAATCTCCGAAAGGCAGGTCGCGATCTTCACGTCGTCGCCGGCCTCCGTGTCGATGTAATTGGGCTCGAGCGCAACGGTCCACACGCTCGCGCTCTGCGCCAGAACCTTCGTGCCGGTCGCGTCGTAGATCGTGCCGCGCATCGGCGTGAGCACGGTCGACTGCAGGCTCTGGTCCACGGCGCTCGCCTTCAGCTCCTCGCCACGCACGAGCTGCCAGCGGATCAGGTTCAAAACCACAATGCCGAAGCCCAGAAAAATCAATATGCTCGTTATTAAAACGGTTCTTCTCCACATTTTGGAGTTGTTGGATCCAGCCATTCGCCGTCCCTTCCTTTCCCATGCCGCGGTGCGGCCTGCATTCTGAGGCAGACGGCAAAAATGCCGTATACCGAAAAATGAGAGTCAAGATCAACTCTCAACTCTCCTCTTCAAAATCCCCCCGCAGTGGGAGCCGCATAACTCATTTCTATTCCGGAATGCGCCGCATTATGAGAAGATCGACAGGATCGATTCCCAGATCTGTACAAAGATGTTTGGGGCGGTGTTTTCCTGCACGACCGTGCCCGCATCCTCCTGTGCCAGGCTGATATAGGTCGTCTGGCCCTCGGTGGCCTTCTCCATGCCGAGCGTCTCGCGCGCATAGGCTTCAATTTCGTCTGTATTCATCTTCTCCGCCGCCTGCATCTCGAGCTGTACCGCAATGCTCTCCTGCTCGGCGAGGGCCGTCGTCGTCGTATTGATCTGCTCCGTCAGCTCCGTGAGCTGCACCTGGCTGAACACGATCGCGCCGATTGCGCCGACCACAACCAGAACAACGCCGAGGCTCAGTATCGTTCGAAAGGCATGCGCATTGCGCCTGTGGCTGCGGCGCAGCTGCTTTTCATTCAGTCGGATGACGTTCGACTTCTTCTTTTTCGCGGGCGCTGCCGGCGTCTTCGGGGCGGGTACCGCCGCGGAATGCGCCTCAAACAGGCTGAAATCGTATGCGCTCGAAGAATTTGCCATTCCCGTTTCCTCCTTCTGCCTTGCTGTCTATCGCAAATGTGTTATACTTCTATGTAAGCGATCTTTTCGATCACGCGGAGCCTTGCGCTGCGCGCGCGCGGGTTCTCCCTCAGCTCCGCCTCTCCCGGTGCAAGCCCTTTCTTGTAGAGCAGTCTGCCCTGCGGCTTCTTGCCGCACACGCAGACCGGGAAGTCCTTCGGGCAGGTGCAGCCGGTGCACCAGGCGTTCATCTGCTGCTTGACGATGCGGTCCTCCAGCGAATGGAACGTGATGACCGCCAGCCTGCCGCCGGGCTTCAAAAGCCCGAAAGCCGCCCTGAGGCCCGCCTGCAGCGCGTCGAGCTCGCCGTTGACGGCGATGCGCAGCGCCTGGAACGTGCGCCTTGCGGGGTGCCCCTCCGCGCGGCGGACTGCCGCCGGTACGCTTTCGCGGACGATCTCCGCCAGCTCGGCCGTCGTCTCGATCGGCTTTTTCTCCCTTGCGGCGACAATGCCCTTCGCGATGCGCGCCGCGCTTTTGTCCTCGCCGTAACGGCTGATGATCTCCGCGAGCTGCTGCCACGAAAGCGTGTTGACGAGGTCTGCCGCCGACGTCCCGCTCTTGCTCATGCGCATGTCGAGCGGCGCGTCGCTGTGGTAGGAAAAGCCGCGCTCGGCGGTGTCGAGCTGAAAGGACGAGACGCCGATGTCGAGCAGCACGCCGTCCGCAGACGAAATGCCGTGTTCGGCGGCGATGCGGTCCATCTCCGAAAAGTTCCCCATCGCGACGATGGAGCCCGGATATTTGGAAAGCCGCGCCCGCACCACCGCGATCGCATCGGGGTCGCGGTCGATCGAGAGGAGCTTTCCCGTCGTGAGGCGCTCGAGGATAGCGCCGGAATGCCCGCCGCCGCCCGCGGTGCCGTCTATGTACGTGCCGTCCGGCCGAATGCCGAGGGACTCGATCGTCTCCTCAAACAGGACCGGCTTGTGGTTAAAAACAATTTCCTGCATAATACTCAGATGTTGAGGGCCTTCATGTCGTTGAGCAGCTGCTCGCTCGACATGGATTCGTTAAAGGCGTTCCAGCGTTCGCTGTCCCAGATTTCCGCCGTCGTGCCGACGCCGATCACGGTGACGTCCTTGACGAGGCCGGCATGCCGGCGCAGCGTCGGGCTGATGAGGATCCGCCCCTGCTTGTCCGGCGTGACCTGCTCCGTCGTCGCATAGAGGTTCCGGCGGATGTACTGGGTCTGGGAGTCGGGCAGCTCGTTGATCTTCGCGACGCGAAGCCGCCACTGCTCTTCGGAATAGAGGGTCAGGCAGCCGTCGAGGCCCTTCGAGACATAAAACGTCTCGCCGAGCTCTTCGCGGTAGCGCGACGGGATCGTGATCCGGCCCTTCGCGTCCATATTGTGCTGATATTCGCCCATCAGCATACGGCCCTTCCCCCTTTCCGGGCACTTCCGGCTGCACAGACAGGCCGCTTCTGCCGCTTGCCTGCCTGTTTTGCCACCGAGCGCCACAGTTTGCCACTCAATGGGTTCATTATACCGTATCCGAAGCTCAAAATCAACCCAAAATATAAAATTATGTTTACTGCGTTCGATTTTTCCGCAGCAATATTCCGTATATTTCACGGTTCATTTTCCGACAGGCACAACATCTTGTGTTTGCCGGAAAATGCGCCGGACGCAGGCAAAAAACTGTTCATAGAAAGTTTACATTTTGTGTACCTTTCACCGAACGGCACCCGAATTTTTGAGCAAACCAGCAAGCCGCCTGCCCGCCGGAACGGCCCGGCCCGCAGCGCCGCGTCAGGCCCGCTCCTCACCGGCCGCCGTGCGGGCTTTTGCCGCGCAGCGCGCTAAAAAGCGCAAAGCACCCGCCGGTCGGATCTGCGGGTGCTTCTGTTTTCCTAACGCTTACTGCTCGTTCGTCTGCTGCTGTGCGGGCTGCTGCGCGGCCTTCAGCGACTGGCGGGTCTTTCTGAGCTCTGCCAGCGCCGTGGTCATCGACTCGTCGGTGCGGCGCATCAGGTCCTCCACGTAATCGCTCGTGGCCTTGCGCATCTCGCGGTACTTGACCTGTGCCTGCGCCATGATGTCGTTCGCCTTCGCCTGCGCCTGGCGGACGATCTCCTCCTGATTGACCAGCGTTTTCGCCTTTTCCTCCGCGACGCGCACGATGGTCTCCGCCTCGCGCTGCGCCTCGCTGATGATCTGCGCGCGGTCGGCCACGATCGCCTTCGCCTTGCGCACCTCCGCCGGGATCGCCTCGCGGATCTCGTCGAGGATCTGTCTGGCCTCTTCGGTGTCGATAAAGGATTTGCCGCCGGAGAGCGGGAGGCTCCAGCCTTTTTCCAGAACGTCGTAAAGCTCGTCGATCAAATCTTCCACTGCTGCCTGATTGTTGCTCATGGTATCCATTCCTTTCTCATTCAGCCGATGCGCTCAGCTGCGCGCCGTGCGGCATAATCTTTCGTTGATTCTCTCGAGGAGGCACTCCGGCACAAAGTGCGAAATGTCCCCGCCGAAGCCGGCCACCTGCTTGACCAGGCTGGAGCTCAGAAACATGTTCTCCACGCGCGTGGGCAGGAACATGGTCTCCACCTCCGGGTTCAGCTGCTTGTTGGCGAGCGCCATCTGGAACTCATAGTCGTAGTCCGAGACGGCGCGCAGGCCCTTGACGATCGCCGTGGCGCCCTTTTCCCTTGCGTAGTCCACGAGCAGCCCGCCGACGCTGTCCACCTCGACGCCCATGCCCGCGGTAACCGTGCGCAGCATGTCCATACGCTCCTCAACCGTGAAGCTGAAATGCTTATCGGGATTGATCGGCACCGCGACAATCACCTTGTCAAAAATCCTGCACGCCCGGGTGATGATGTCCATGTGCCCCAGCGTGACCGGGTCAAAGCTGCCCGGACAAATTCCAATTTTCATGCTGTATCTCCATCTCCGCCGCTCAGGCCATGCTCTTGTGACGGTAAGCGGTCAGCAGAATTTTTCCGTAACGGTATTCGCGCGTGCGGACGAATTCGCCCGCCTCCTCCGGCAGCACCTCATCCGACGGATGCTCGCAGATCACGATGCCGCCGCGGTTCATGTGCGGCGTGACCGCCGCGAGCGCCTTTTCCAGAATGCCGGTGCGGTACGGCGGGTCGAGGAACGCGATGTCGAACGGCCCGGGCCCGCGCAGCAGAAACGCGCTGTAATCCGCGTTCACGATCTGCGACTGGCTGCCGAAATCCGTCGTCTTCACGTTTTCCGCAATGATCGCGCAGGACGCCTTCGACTGGTCCACGAATACGGCGCGCGACGCGCCGCGGCTCAGCGCCTCCAGCCCGATCTGGCCGGAACCCGCGAACAGGTCGAGGAACACCCGGCCCTCCACGTTAAACTGCAGGATGTTGAACAGCGCTTCCTTGACGCGGTCCGGCGTGGGCCGCACCGCAAGCCCCTCCAGTGTTTTGAGCTTTCTGCCCCGGCGGGAACCTGTAATGATGCGCAAACGGGAACAACTCCTTTCGATTTAACAACCTGATTATCCCATTATTCATAGAATATGTCAACCATTTTTTATAGAGAAAAGCCGAAAAATGCTGAAAATTATCCGTTTTTCACGCATTTTCCCGCTGCTGCAGCCTGCGGCGGCCGACTTTGGAGACCGCGGGGCTGCGCCGGCAAGCTCAGCTTTCCGGCCCCTGTCCGGCCTCCGCCTCGGCCGGGTGAAAATACGCGTACACGGCGCGGGCCGCCGGCGCGTTCATGCCCGGCGTCTCCTCGAGCATCTCGACCGTCGCCTCGCTGACGGCGCGCACGGTGCGGAAATGCTTCATCAGCGCCCGCGCGCGCGTCTCGCCGATGCCCGGGATGCCGGTCAGCGTCGTGGAAATCGTATTTTTCTTCCGCTGCTGGCGGTGATAGCCGATCGCAAAGCGGTGCACCTCGTCCTGAATCGTGGACACGAGCGTGAAGGCCGCGCGGTTCGAATTGATCGCGATCTCGCCGCCGTCCTCGGCGATCGCGCGCGTGCGGTGCTTGTCGTCCTTGACCATGCCGTAGACCGGCACGTCGACGCCCATCTCGCGCAGCAGCGGGCGCACCGCGGCAACGTGCCCCTTGCCGCCGTCGAGCAGAATCAGGTCCGGCAGGCGGCCGAAGCCCTCCGCCGACGCGGCGCCGCGGTATTCGGCGAAGCGCCGCGCGATGACCTCGCGCATGCTGCCGTAGTCGTCCTGCCCCTGTACAGTCTTGATCTTGAACCGGCGGTAGGCGCTCTTCAGCGGCCGCCCGTTTTCAAAGACGACCATGCCCGCCACGTTTTCGCCGCCCGCCAGGTTGGAAATATCGTAGGACTCGATGTACTCCGGCGTTTTCTGCAGGTTCAGCAGCTTGCGCAGCTCGTCGAGCGCCGAGGTCTCGCGCCCGGTGGTGCGGCCCGTGGCCTGCGCGAGCGCTTCGGCCGCGTTCGTGCGGCACATCTCCACAAGCTGCTTCTGCTCGCCCTTCTGCGGGACGTGCAACTTCACGCGCCGCCCGGCCCTGCGCGTGAGCCACTCGGCGATAACCTCGCCGTCGTTCACGGGGCCGTCCAGCGTGACGACCGGCGGGATCCGGTCGCGGATCGCGTAATACTGCGTCAAGAACTCGCTGCGGATCTGCTCGGGGTCGCTGTCGCCGTTCAGGATGAACGACTCGCGGTCGTAGAGCCGGCCGCCCGAGAAGCGGAACACCTGCACGCTGACCTTCTCGCCGCCGAGCACGAGCGCAAAGACGTCCTGCTCGGGGACGCGGCTCGCGACGACCTTCTGCCGCTCCTTGAGTTTATTTATGGCCGCAATGCGGTCGCGTATGCGCGCGGCCAGCTCGAATTCCATGTTTTCCGCGGCCTCGTTCATCTTCGCCGTCAGTGCGCGGACCGAATCGCTCGCGCCGCCGCGGATGAAGTCGAGCGCCTCCTGCACGGCCTCCTGGTACTCCTCGCGGCTCACATTGCCGCGGCACGGCGCGCTGCACTGCTTGATGTAGTAGTTCAGGCACGGCCGCCCCTTGCCGAAATCCTGCGGGAATTTCCGCGAGCAGGAGGGCAGGCGGAAGATCTTCCGCGCCTCCTCCACCGTGTCCTTGATCGTCCATGCGGAGAGGTACGGCCCGATGTACTTCGCGCCGTCGTCGAGCACCTGCTTCGTCTCGGAGATGCGCGGCCAGTCGCCGGCCGTGACCTTGATGTAGCTGTAGCCCTTGTCGTCCTTCAGAAGGATGTTGTACTTCGGCTGGTGCTGCTTGATCAGGCTGCTCTCGAGGATCAGCGCCTCGAACTCGCTGTCGGTCAGGATATACTCGAAATACTCGACGTTCGAGACCATGCGGCGCACCTTTTCGTCGTGGTTCTTCTCCGAGCCGAAATACTGGCTGACGCGGTTCTTGAGCGCCTTGGCCTTGCCGATGTAGATGATCGTGCCGTCCTTGTCGTGCATGATGTAGACGCCCGGGTGCAGCGGCAGCTTCATCGCCTTGCGGCGCAGCTCCCGGATATGCTGTTTTTTCTCTTCAGTGAGCAGGACCATGGCCGCCCTCCTTTCCGCGCGCAGCTTTTCCGGTGCAGGCGCTGCGCAGCCGACGCGCCCGCCGGATAAAAGAAACGCCTACCGGAATGCTCCGATAGGCGCCGTTCGTGCCGGTAAAATTATTCTGCAAAACCGGATTCCACAAGAGCGACCAGGCTGTCGACAGCCTCCTGCTCGTCGGAACCATCGGCGATGATGTCGATCTCCGTGCCGCCGACAATGCCAAGGGACAGGACGCCGAGAAGGCTCTTTGCGTTGACGCGGCGCTCTTCCTTTTCAACCCAGATGGAAGACTTGAACTCGTTCGCCTTCTGGATGAAGAACGTGGCCGGTCTTGCGTGGAGACCTACCTGATTCTGTACCATAACTTTCTTAACACACATGCGATTCACTCTCCTGGTAGTAATCAGTAAATTCTAAGATTTGTATGACAAAATAATGCAGGTCCGAAACCTCACGCGTCTTATTATAGCATAATTTGTCTGCCCGTCAAGCGTGCACAGCCATTTTTGGATACATGCCCGTCGCATGTCCCGCTTTCGCCAGATTCGTTTGTGCAGTTTGCACCGGATGTTGAAAACATTTCGTTGCTTTATTCCCCTTCGGCGGACAGTTCCCGTCGAAAGGCGTCTATTTCTGCTCCAAAAGGCGCTGATCCTCCCGCGTGAGCGCGTGTTTGCCGAACAGGTCGGGGCGCGCCTGCTGCGTGCGCAGAAGCGACTGCCGGCGGCGCCATTTCCGTATGTTTTCGTGGTGCCCGCTCATGAGCACCTCCGGCACGGCGCGTCCGCGCCACACGGACGGCCGCGTGTACTGCGGGTACTCGAGCAGGCCGTCGAAATGGCTTTCCTCCTCGAAGCAGACGTCCTCGGAGAGCACGCCCGGCAGCATGCGCGCCACGGCGTCCGTCAGGATGACGGCCGGCAGCTCGCCGCCGGTGAGCACGAAATCGCCGATGGAGATCTCCTCCACGCCGTATTCCTCGAGCACGCGCTCATCCACGCCCTCGTAGTGGCCGCACAGGATCAGCAGGTTTTCGTACCCGGCGAGCGTTTTGACCTTCTCCTGGTCCAGAACGCGTCCACGGGGGGACATATACAGAATATGCGGCCGCACGCCGGTATGTTCGGCGACGGCCTCGAAGGCCTGTGCGATCGGCTCGGCCATCAGCAGCATGCCCTTGCCGCCGCCGAAGGTGCAGTCGTCCACGCGCTTGTGCGGGCCCTCGCCCCAGCGGCGCAGCTGGTGGCAGCATACCTGCAGGTGGCCCCGCGCACGCGCCCGGCCGATAATGCTCTCGGCGAGCAGGTTCTCGCACATTTCGGGAAACAGCGTCACAATGTCAATCCGCATCGCCGCCGTCCCCCTCTGCGGTAATTGTTTCCGGTTCGTCGCGGAATATACCGGGAATCGGCCGCACGAACAGCTTTCCGCCGTCGACGTCCGTTCTGGCGATCATCTCGTCCACGGCCGGGAAGAGGTACTCCTCGCCCGCCGGGCCGGCGATGCGGTAGACGTTGTTCGCGCCCGTCTCAAAGACGTCCTGCACCGTGCCGTACACCGTGCCGGTCGCGTCGTCGATGACCGAAAGGCCGATCAGGTCGCTGACGAAGTAGCGGTTTTCCGGCAGGCGGACGTCGTTGCGGTCGAGATACAGCACGCGCCCGCGGTAGAGGTCGGCCTGCGTGGCGTTTTCCACGCCCTCCAGGCGGACGAGCAGAAAGCTCTTGTGCACGCGGGAGGCGACAAGCCCCGCGTCGGCGCGGCCCTCGTCGAAGTACAGGCGCTTCAATTTTTTGAGGAACTCGGCGGAATCGCACCACGGCTCCACGCGCATCTCGCCGCGCACGCCGTGTGTGCCGACAATCCGCCCGGCCTCGAGAAACTGTTTTTTCATAATACCAACCATTCCTTTTCGATCTGTGTCGATTGCAGCGCGCGGCGGCCTGCTGCGCAGAAAACGCCGATGGGCGCCGTCTTTCCGGCGCGGCGCTTTTTCCACAGGCTGCGCCGCACGCGGTTCAAAACCGGCAGGGCAGCAAAAAGGGCGCGCGGAAAGCCCGTGCGCCCTTGCGATCAGTCGATTTCGACGATGACCTTTTCATTGCTCCGCGTCGCGGCGGCGCGCATAACGACGCGGATCGCCTTTGCGATGCGCCCCTGCTTGCCGATCACCCGGCCTATGTCCGCTTCCGCGACATGGAGGTGATAGACGACGGAGCCGTCCTCACGGGGCTCGTCCATCGTGACCGAAACGGCTTCCGGCTGCTCGACGAGGCCCTGCGCAATGATTTTCAAAAGTTCCTGCATGTTTGATTTTCCTTTCCCAGAAAGCGAGCCAGGCCAATCAGATTACGCCGTGCTTCTTGAACAGCGCCTTGACGGTATCCGTCGGCTGCGCGCCCTTCGCCATCCATGCCTTTGCCTTCTCCGGGTCGACCTTCACGACGCTCGGCTCTTCCATCGGGTTGTAGTAGCCGATCTCCTCGATGAAGCGGCCGTCTCTCGGATAGCGGGAGTCCGCCACAACGATGCGGTAAAACGGGCTCTTCTTGGCACCCATTCTGCGAAGTCTGATCTTAACCATGATAAATTCCTCCAAAGTTTATTTAAAATATAATGTTTATCTATTAACCAACGGAACGTCGGCAATATTTGACCTTAAAACGGCGGCATGCCGCCCATATCCGGGCCGCCGAAGCCGCCCATGCCGCCCATGCGCGACATCATCTTTTTGCCCTTCTTGCCGCCGAACTGCTTCATCAGCTTCTGCATCTGGCGCAGCTGGTTGCACAGGCGGTTGACGTCCTCGACCTTCATGCCGCAGCCGGCGGCGATGCGCCGCTTGCGCGAGGCCTGCAGAAGCTCGGGCTTTGCGCGCTCCTCGGGCGTCATCGAGAGGATGATCGCCGCGTTGCGGTCCATGATGCGGTCGTCGATGTCCATCTCGTCGAGCTTTGCGCTGTTGACGCCGGGCAGCTTCGAGAGGATGCCCTTGAGCGGACCCATCTTCTTCACCTGCTGGAACTGCTCCAGCAAGTCGTTGAAATCCATTTTGTTCTGCATCATGCGCTCGGCGGTGCGGGCCGCGGCCTTTTCGTCGATGCGCGCCTCGGCCTGTTCGATGAGCGAGAGCACGTCGCCCATGCCGAGGATGCGGTTCGCCATGCGGTCCGGGTGGAAAACCTCGAGGTCGTCGAGCTTTTCGCCGGTGCCCGCGAATTTGATCGGCTTGCCGGTGACCGCCTTGACCGAGAGCGCCGCGCCGCCGCGGGTGTCGCCGTCGAGCTTTGTCAGGATCACGCCGGTGATGTCGAGCAGGTCGTCGAACGCCTTGGCAACGTTCACGGCCTCCTGGCCGGTCATCGCGTCGACGACGAGCAGGATGTCCGTCGGGTGGACGGCCTCGCGGATGTTCTTCAGCTCATTCATCAGCGCCTCGTCGATCTGCAAACGGCCCGCCGTATCGATGATGACGTAGTCGTTGCCGTAGTCGCGCGCGTGGCGCACGGCGGCCTCGGCGATCTTCACCGGGTTTTCGGCGCCCATCTCGAACACCGGCACCCCGGCCTGCCCGCCGACGACCTGCAGCTGCTTGATGGCCGCCGGGCGGTAGATGTCGCCCGCGACGAGCAGCGGCCGGTTGCCGCGGCCCTTGAGCATCTTCGCGAGCTTCGCCGCGTGCGTCGTTTTACCGGCGCCCTGCAGGCCGCACATCATGATGACGGCCGGCGGGTGCGCGGGCATTTTCAGCCGCTCCTCGCTGCCGCCCATCAGCGCGGTCAGCTCCTCGTTGACGATCTTGATGACCATCTGCGCGGGCGTCAGGCTCTCCATCACGTCTTCGCCGACGGCGCGCTCGGTGACGCGCTTCGTGAAGTCCTTCGCGACCTTGTAGTTGACGTCGGCCTCGAGCAGCGCAAGGCGCACCTCGCGCATGGCTTCCTTGACGTCGGCCTCAGAGAGCTTGCCCTTGTTTTTCAGTTTTTTAAACGCATTGCCGAGCTTGTCGGCAAGACCTTCAAACGCCATGTAAAATCCTTCCCGGCCGAAACGGCACTCAGTCTACCAGTTCCTTGGCGGAAGCGAGGATCGCCTCCACGTTTTGGCGGATGACCGGGTCACCGCCGTTTTCCTCGTTCTGCGCCTCGATCTGCAGCGCGCGGTCGCAGATGGCGGTCAGCTCCTCCTGCACCTTGCGGAAGCGCTTCGCAAGGCCGAGCCGCTCCTCCATCTCGAGAAGCTGCTGCTCCGCGCGTTTGATCGCGTCACGCACGCCCTGCCGCGTGATGCCCTTCACCTCGGCGATCTCCGCGAGGGAAAGGTCCTCGTTGTAATAGCACTCGACGACCTCCCGCTGCTTATCGGTGAGCATGTCGCCGTAGAAATCGAGGAGGAAGGTGATGTGCAGATCCTTCGCCATAATCGTCTCCAATCCGGGCGCGGGTTCCTCCGCGTCCTTCTGTAAAGTTTTTTTCTTTACAGCCTTTGTATTATACAATAGCCCGCCGGGAATGTCAAGGGGGAGATTTTCGGGCTTTCCCCCGCTTTTTTCGCATGCATGCGCGCGCAGCAAATCCACCGCCTTTTTGGCGTAACCGTGCGTCCGGCTCAGCACGTTCAGCACGCTGAGCAGAAATTTCGCGAAACCGGCCGCAATCTTCGCGGCGAGCAGGCACGCGCCCCTCTACTTCCGCTTACGTTTTCTTTCAGTTTATCTCATTTAGAGATAAAAGTCAATTTGCAGCTTTGCGTCCACGTAGAATGGAGTTACTCAATGACATTTCACTTTTGGACGGGAGGGTTGACGGGTGCGTCTCAGAGATTTGCGCGAAGATCGCGATTTAACGCAGGCAGAAGTTGCATCCTATCTCTGCGTGAAGCAGAACACGTACTCGCAGTATGAAACCGGCGCGCGCCAGCTCCCGATCGACCTTTTGATCCGCCTCGCACAGTATTACGGCGTTTCAACCGATTATATACTGGAGCTGACCGACAATCCCGCGCCTTATCCGCCAAAAAGCAAAAAGAAATGACCCGTGCGCCCGCCTTTACAAACCGGCGGGCGCATGCTATATTTAGCATGCTATATTTATTGGTATGCAAAGCGAAGGGGAGAAAACCATGATTTACTTTAACTGCGACTACACCGAGGGCTGCCACCCGAAGATCCTCGAACGGCTTTCGGAGACGAATTTCCTGCAAACGCCGGGCTACGGCGAGGACGAAATCTGCGCTTCGGCGCGCGCGAAGATCCGCGCCGCCTGCGGGCGGGATGACGTCGACGTGCACTTCCTCGTCGGCGGCACGCAGGCGAACGCGACCGTGATCGCCGCCGCGCTGCGCCCGCACCAGGGCGCGCTGTGCGCCGAGACCGGGCACATCAACGTCCACGAGACCGGCGCGGTCGAAGCGACCGGGCACAAGGTGCTCCCGCTGCCCGCCACGGCGGACGGCAAAATCAGCGCGGAACAGGTCGAATCCGCATACTATGATCACGTGAACAACGATTCATTTGAACATATGGTGCAGCCGAAGATGGTCTACATCTCCCAGCCGACCGAAAACGGAGGCCTGTATTCGAAGGCGGAGCTGACCGCCCTGCACGAGGCCTGCGCGCGCTGCGGGCTGTACCTCTTCGTCGACGGCGCGCGCCTCGGCTACGGGCTGGCGTCGCCGGAAAACGACGTTTCGCTCAGCGACCTGTGCGCGCTCTCCGACGTGTTTTACATCGGCGGCACAAAGGTCGGCGCGCTGTTCGGCGAGGCCGTCGTCATCGTGAACCCGGCGCTCAAGACCGATTTCCGCTACCACGTCAAGCAGCGCGGCGGCATGCTCGCGAAGGGCCGCCTGCTCGGCATCCAGTTCGACGTGCTGTTCACCGACAACCTGTATTTCGAGATCTCCAAAAAGGCCGTGCGGCAGGCGCTGCGCATCGCAGAGGCGTGCCGCAGCGCGGGCTGCGCGTTTTTCGCCGATTCGCCGACGAACCAGCAGTTCCCCATTTTCCCGGATGCGGCGCTCGAAAAGCTCGGCGAAAAGTACGCCTGGTCGTACTGGGCGCGCGTCGACGACTTTCACAGCGCGATCCGCCTGTGCACGAGCTGGGCGACGACCGACGAAAACGTCGACGCGCTCTGCGCCGACATCGCGGCCGCCATGCGGTAATCTGCGGCAGCGCAAATCGAATAAGCCGGGCAGGCAGCCGGAGCCGATCCGCCGCGCCTGCCCGGCTTTCTGTTTTTTTGAAAGCCGCAGATTTTCCGCCACCGCGCGTTTTTCCCGCCGCCCCGACGCCCGCCGCGCGGCCGCCCGCTTTTCGCTTCCCCCGCGCCGCGGCAAAGCGAAAAACAGCGCGGATTTTGCTGTTTTCATTTTTGGCGAAATGGTGTATACTGAAAAACAGACACTTCGATTCTGCTTTGCGACAGGGAGGGCTTTTCATGGATTACCACATTGCCGTCTGCGACGACTGCGCCGCGGACGCGGATTTCGCCGCCGACTGCGCCGCGCAGTGGGCGCAGCGCCTCGGCTACACGGCGGAGATCCTGCGCTTTCCCTCGGCGGAGGCCTTTCTCTTCCAGTATGCGGAGGACAAGCGCTGCGACATCCTGCTGCTCGACGTCGAGATGCCCGGGCTCAACGGCGTGGAGCTCGCAAAGCGCATCCGGCAGAAAAACAAAGCGCTGCAGATCGTTTTCATCACCGGGTACACCGATTACATCGCCGAGGGGTACGACGTTTCGGCGCTGCACTACCTCGTGAAGCCCGTCAGCCGCGAAAAGCTCTTCACCGTGCTCGACCGCGCGGCGGAGCGGCTCCACAGCGCCGAGCGCACGCTGCTGCTCGAGCTTCCGGGCGAAACCGTGCGCGTGCCGCTGCACGAGATCGACTACCTCGAGGTGCGGCAGAATTACGTGACCGTGCACGCCGGCGAAACCTACACGGTCAAAAAGACGCTCGGCGCGATGGAGCGCGCGCTCGACGACCGGTTTTTCCGCGCCGGGCGCTCGTTCATCCTCAACCTGAGCCGCGTGCGGCGCGTGACGAAAAAAGAGGTCCTGCTCGCGAGCGGCGCGTGCATCCCGCTGCCGCGCGGCGCGTACGAGCCGCTGAACCGCGCGATCATCCAGAAAATGTAAGGGGGATTTCTCCGATGGCCTTCTTCACAAAGCGGCTGGACCGGCGCATCGCCGCCTACCAGCAGGAGCTGCTCGAAACGCATTACCGCGAGGTGGAAAACATGTACCGCGAAATGCGCGGCTGGCGGCACGACTACCGCAACCACATCCAGCTTTTGAAAATGTACGCGCAGAACGGCGACCTCGACGCGATCCGCGCGTATCTCGACGCGCTCGAGACCGACCTGACGCGCGTGGACACCGTCGTAAAGACCGGCAACCGCATGGCCGACGCGATTTTGAACAGCAAGATTTCGCTCGCCAAGTCGAAGCACATCCCGGTGCGGGCCGACGCGCACATCCCCGTCGCGCTCGCGGTCTCCGACCTCGACCTGTGCGTCATCCTCGGCAACCTGTTCGACAACGCGATCGAGGCGAGCCTGCGCCTGCCGGAGGAAGAGCGGATGATCCGCGTCTACATGGACACAAAGGGCGCCCAGCTCTACATCTCGTTCACGAACCTCGCGGCGGGCGGGAAGCAGAAAAAGGAAAACGGCCGCTTCCGCTCGACAAAGGGCGCCGGGCACGGCTTCGGGCTTTTCCGCATCGACAGCGTGGTGGGGCGCCTCGGCGGCTACATCCGCCGGGCGAGCGAGGCCGGCGCGTTCACCACCGAGATCCTGCTGCCGCTGGACGGCGCGCAATTCGTCCCCAAAAACTGACAATTCGTCCCCGGAATGCGCCGGGGGCGATTTTTTGCTGTATGCTATGGACAGAAACCACAGAAAGGGAGAAATCACCGTGAAAAAGACAAAAAAAGAGCGTCCGCGGTACAACATGGCGCAGAACGCCGGGTACATGATCGCGCTCGCATGGCGGGAGGAAAAAAGCGTGCTCTGGCTCTGCCTGCTGCTCGCGGCGCTGCACGTCGCCATCAGCGTGACCGAGCTCTTCCTCGCGCCGGCCGTGCTCGGGCAGGTCGAAAGCGCGGCGCCGCTGCCGGCGCTGTTCGGCACGATCGCGGCCTTCACCGTCGGGCTTCTGCTGCTGCGCGGCCTGCAGGCGTATATTAACACGAACACTCTGTATGGCCGCATTGATCTGCGTACAAACCTTTGTACACAGATAGCTTGCAAAACGCTCACGACCGCATACCCGAACCTCGACGACCAGGCGCTGCTCAAAGAGCGTGAAAAAGCGGTAATGGCTACATGTGGTAACGACAGAGCCGGTGAAGCCATCTGGAAAACGATGACGGAGCTTTTGCAGAACCTCGCCGGCTTCACGCTCTATCTGTTCCTGTTCCTCTCGCTCGACCCCGTGCTGATTCTGATTGTGCTCGCGACCGCGGCGCTCAGCTACCTGGCGACAACGCGCGCCGCAATATGGTCCTACAACCGGCGCGAGGAGGAAAACGCATTCGATCAGCGCCTAGACTACATCGACCGGAAAGCCTGCGACCACGCGGCGCTCAAGGACATCCGCATTTTCGGCATGCAGGGCTGGCTGCGCGACGTCTACGCCGCCACGCTGCGCATGTACCGCCACTTTCAGTTCCGCCAGCAGCGCATCTATTTTCTGAGCGACCTCGCGGACATCGCGCTGACGTTCCTGCGCAACGGCGCGGCCTACGCCTATCTGCTGTTCCTGACACTGCAGAACGGCCTGCCCGCCTCCGAGTTCCTGCTGTACTTCACGGCGGTCGGCGGCTTCACGACCTGGGTGACCGGCATCCTCTCGAGCTTTGCCGAACTGCACCGCTTCAGTCTGGATCTCAACAGTATCCGCGCCTACACCGAAGCGCCCGAGCCGTTCCGCTTTGAGGACGGCGAACCGCTCGAGCCGGACCCCGCAAAGCCGTATACGATCGAGCTGCAAAACGTCTCGTTCCGCTACCCCGGCGCGGAGCAGGACACACTGCACAACATCAACCTGAAGGTGGCGCCCGGCGAAAAGCTCGCGGTCGTCGGCCTGAACGGCGCCGGCAAAACGACGCTGATCAAGCTGATCTGCGGCTTCTACGACCCGACCGAAGGCGCCGTGCTGCTGAACGGCGCGGACATCCGCCGGTACAACCGGCGCGACTACTACCGCCTTTTCTCCGCCGTGTTTCAGGACTTTTCGATTTACGAAACCACGCTTTCGGACAACGTGACGCAGACGCCGGACAGCACCGACCGCGCCGGCATGGAGCGCGCGCTGGAAAAGGCCGGCCTGCTCGAGCGCTGCCGCACGCTGCCGCACGGCGGCGAAACGCACATCGGCCGCGCGATTTACGAGGACGGCGTGCAGCTTTCGGGCGGCGAAACGCAGCGCCTTATGCTGGCCCGCGCGCTCTACAAGGACGCGCCGATCATCGTGCTCGACGAGCCGACCGCCGCGCTCGACCCGATCGCCGAGCACGAGCTCTACCTGCACTACAGCGCGATGACCGCCGGGCGCACGGCCTTTTACATTTCGCACCGCCTCGCCTCCACGCGGTTCTGCGACCGCATCCTGTTCCTCGAAAACGGGCAGATCACGGAGGCAGGCACGCACGAAGCGCTGCTCGCGCAGGGCGGCCGTTACGCCGCGCTGTTTGAAATCCAGAGCCGCTACTACCGGGAGGAGGTCTGTTCCGATGAAAAAGAAAAAGGATGAAGCCGCCGCAGGCTTCCGGGAAACGCTGCGCGCCACGCTGCGCGCCTATAAGATCTGGAACCGGTATGCGCCGAATCTGCTGACTGCGACCGCGCTGCACAGCGTCTTTTCCGCGCTCGCGCCGTACGTGCCGGTCTACTTTTCGGCGCAGATCTTAAACGAGCTGGCCGGCGCGCGCGACCCCGGGCGGTTGACCACGCTCGTGCTGCTGACCCTCTCCGTGACCGCCGCGCTCGCCCTCGTGACCGCGCTGCTGCGGCGCTGGAAGGAGGTCTGCTCCAGCGCGCAGTACCAACGCAACCTGTTCGTCCAGATCGACAAAATGCTCTCGATGGATTTTCAGGCCGCCGACGCGCCGGAGACGCACGAGCTGCTCTCCCAGATGTGGCAGAACACGAATTGGTCCGGGTACGGCCTGATACTCCCGATCCTGTACCTCGAAAAGCTGATCCAGCCGATTTTCGGCATTCTGGGCGCCGCCGCGCTGACCGTTTCGCTCTTCACCGCGCAGGCGCCCGCATCGGCCGGGGGGTTCACCGCGCTCAACAACCCGCTCATCACGGCGCTGGCGCTCCTGCTTCTGCTCGGCGTCGGCTTTCTTTCCCCCATCTGCCAAACCAAGCGATCCATGTGGATTGTCCGAAGCGCAGAGCTCCTGAAAGGCGGCAACCGCTTTTTCACCTTTAACCTCGCTTCCATGCAGGAGCGCTCCCGCGCGCTCGACGCGCGCATCTACCGGCAGGACCGCCTGCTCTGGCACTACTCTACCATTGGCAATGTATTTTGCACGAAGGGTTCCCTTGCCGCGTGTGCCCGCGGCCCGATGGGCCTCTGGGGCGGCGCCGCGGCGGCCGTTTCGGCCGTTTTCACCGGACTCGTTTACGCGTTCGTCTGCCTGAAGGCCTGGGCCGGCGCGTTCGCGGTGGGCAGCGTCGCGCAGTACGTCGGCGCGATCACCGCGCTTTCCGGCAGCGTCGGCACGCTCGTCTCCACATGGGGCGAATTCCGCGCGAACGCCGTTTTCCTGCGCCAGACCTATAAATTCCTCGACACGCCCAACGAGATGTATCAGGGCAGCCTGACGACCGAAAAGCGCAGCGACCGCAACTACGAGATCGAATTCCGCGACGTTTCGTTCCGCTACCCCGGCGCCGAGGACTACGCGCTGCGCCATGTCTCGATGAAGTTCCGCGTCGGCGAGCGGCTCGCGGTCGTCGGCGAAAACGGCTCGGGCAAGACGACATTCATCAAGCTGCTCTGCCGCCTCTACGACCCCACCGAGGGCGCGATCCTGCTCAACGGCATCGACATCCGCAAGTACGACTACGACGAGTACATCGCGCTGTTCTCGGTCGTGTTCCAGGACTTCCAGCTGCTCTCCTTCTCCCTCGGCCAGAACGTGGCGGCCGCCGTGCAGTACAACCCCGAGCGCGCAAAGGCCTGCCTGCAGAAGGCCGGCTTCGGCGACCGCCTCGCGCAGCTTCCGGACGGCCTCGAGACGAAGCTCTACAAGGACTTCGACGAGAAGGGCGTGCAGATCTCGGGCGGCGAGGCGCAGAAGATCGCGCTCGCCCGCGCGCTCTACAAGGACGCGCCGTTCGTCGTGCTCGACGAGCCGACCGCCGCGCTCGACCCGATCGCCGAGATGGAGGTCTACGAGAAGTTCAACGAGATCGTCGGCGACCGGACCGCGGTCTACATCAGCCACCGCCTTTCCTCCTGCCGCTTCTGCGACAGCATCGCCGTGTTCGACCACGGCAGCATCATCCAGCGCGGCACGCACGAATCGCTCCTGCAGAACGAGGACGGCAAGTACTTCGCGCTGTGGAACGCGCAGGCGCAGTATTACGTGGAGCACTGAGCCGCTTCCCGCACACCGAAAACACGAACGCCCGGACCGTACACTTTCGTGCGGCCCGGGCGTTTTTTCTGTTTTGGCTCAGCCTTTGAAGACCTCGAGCAGGCCGGGGTCTCTCGTGTAAACCGGGATCACGGTCAGCGGCGCGTCGGCCTCGACCGTCCGGCCGCCCTCGACCGCCTCGCCGGTCCACGCGTTGTACCACGTGCCCGCGGGCAGATAGACGGTCTTCGCGCGCTGGCCGGCCTCCATGACCGGCGCGACGAGCAGGCTGCCGCCGAACATGTACTGGCCGTCGAGCGTCCAGCAGTTTTTGTCCTCGGGGAAGTCGTAGAACATCGGGCGGATGACCGGCGTGCCCTTTTCGTGGGCGTCCTGCATCAGGCCGGTGATGTACGGGCGCAGGCGCTCGCGCAGGAACATGTACTTTCTGCACATCTCGTAGAGCGTTTCGCCGTAGGACCAGACCTCGTTCGGGCCGCCGGAGGCCATGCGGCCGCCGCCCACGGTGCTCATCGGCGGGGTGTGCGGCTCGCGGTCGCCGTGCAAGCGCATGACCGGGCAGAACGTGCCGTACTGGAACCAGCGCGCGAACACCTCGCGGAACGCTTCGTCGTCCGGGTTGCCGCCGTGGAAACCGCCGATGTCGGTCGTCCACCACGGGATGCCCGCGATGCCCATGTGCAGGCCCGCGGCGAACTGGTTGCGGAAGCTCTCAAAGCTCGAGTGGATGTCGCCCGACCAGACGAGCGCACCGTACTTCTGCGAGCCGGCCCACGCGCAGCGCAGGAGGTTCAAAATATTCTTCTGCCCCTCCTTCTCCATGCCTTCGAAGAAGGTCTGGGCGTAGCACTTCGGGTAGATGTTGCCGATCTGCACGTTCGGCCCGAGGTGGTAGCGGTAGTTGTCGAAATCGTAGTAGGAGTACTCCGGCTCGGCCTCATCCAGCCAGAACACGCGCACGCCCTTGTCGTAGTAGTTTTTCTTCACTTCGTTCCAGACGAATTCGCGCGCCTCGGGGTTCGTCGCGTCGTAGTGGATCGTGTCGTCCACGCAGTGCAGCGCGACCGGGAAGCCGCGCTCGACGTTGATGAGCAGGCCGCGCTCGCGCATCTGTGCATAGTTCGCGCACTTGTGGTCGACGGTCGGCCAGATCGAGACCATCAGCTCGATGCCCATCTCCTTCAGCTCGCGGATCATCGCGTCCGGGTCGGGCCAGTACTGCGGGTCGAAGCGCCACTCGCCCTCGAGCGGCCAGTGGAAGAAGTCGACGACGATGACGGAGATCGGCAGGCCGCGGCGCTTGTACTCGCGCGCCACTTCCAGAAGCTCCTCCTGCGTCTGGTAGCGCAGCTTGCACTGCCAGAAGCCCATCGCCCAGTCCGGCATCATCGGGACGGTGCCGGTCACGGCCGCGTACGATTCCTCGATCTCCGCCGGGGTGTCGCCCGCGGTGATCCAGTAGTCGATGACCTTTGTGGAAACCGAGCGCCACGACGTCACGTTCGTGCCGAAGGTGACCGAGCCGACACCCGGGTTGTTCCACAGGAAGCCGTAGCCGAGCGAGGAGAGCACGAACGGGACGCTCGCCTGTGAATTGCGGTGCGCAAGCTCGAGCTCGCAGCCCTTGAGATTCAGAAGCGGCTGCTGGTACTGGCCCATGCCGAACAGCATTTCCTTCGGGTCGGACTCAAACCGCATCGTCGTCGAGAAGTCGCCGCCGAGGATCGGCTTGTGCTCGCGGGCGTCCATGTCGAGCGCGCTGCACTTCGGGGAGGTCACGTCGCGCCGGTTGCGCACGAATTCCTCGAGCAGCAGCTTGCCCTTCTGATTATAGAACGTAATTTTTCCGGCCTTCGTGACCTTCGCGGTGATCTTGCCGTTTGTGACCGTCGCTTCCCTCTCGCCGATCACGATCTCGGCCGAAGCGCTGTGCGGTGCCTCGAGCGCCCAGTCCTCGGGCGGCATCTGGGGCATCTTCGTCGAGCGGACACGCAGGGCGTTTTGGCCCCACGGCTCGATCCACAGCTTTTCGTTGTTGTCGGTCACTACAAGGCGGCCGTCCTTTTCGCGCAGAATTGCCATAAAAGACTTCCTTTCCGTTTTCAAAACTTTTCATACAATCCCCGGCCTGTGCCGTTCTGCCTCCATCATACCGCAAACCGACGTGGTTTTCTATAGTAATCTTCTGATTTTATCCCGAATTTTTGCGAAATTCACCGTATTCGGCCGCATAAAATGGACGCAGCAGCGCACCGACCACGTCGGTGCGCTGTGTTGTTATGTCTTCGCCTGCGTGCCCTGCGCGCGGCGGCGGTAGGCGAGCGGCGTCATGCCGCAGCGCGCGCCGAACGCCCGGAAAAACGAGCGCTGGCTCTCGAAGCCGGATTCCGCCGCAATCTCTGTCACAGAGCGGTTTGTGCCGGCCAGCAGCGCGCACGCGCAGTCGACCCGGATGCTCGCGAGGTAGGAGGAAAAGCTCTGCCCGATCTTTTCCGAAAACACGTGGGAGAGGTGGAACCGGCTGACGCCGAGCGCGCGGGCCAGCGCGTCGAGCGTCAGCGGCTCGCGGAAATGCGCGGAGACGTACTGCGCGATCTGGTAGGTCAGCTCGCTGTAGTCCGAAGCGCGGTTGCGGTGCAGCGAGAGCTGCGGCAGCACGCGTGCCAGCGCGAGCTGCACCAGCGCGGAGCAGACCGCCCGGTCCCCGCCGCCGTGCCGCTCGGCGGTCAGTTCGCCGACGGCGAACGCGACGTTCGGGTGCAGCGCCTCCGGCGGCAGGAACGGGTTCGCCGGGTGCCAGAGCAGCAGCGTGTCGGAAAAGCCGCCCGTCAGGGCGAGGTCACAGACGACGAGCGCGGCGCGGGTTTCCTTCGAGCAGGCCGTGTAGCTGTGGATCTGGTTCGGGAAGATCACGGCGAGGCTGCCCGGCCCGAGCGTCCGCGTCTCGCGCCGCACCGTGACGCTCGTCTCGCCCGAGAGCACGAAGAACAGCTCGAGCTGCGGGTGCAGGTGCATCGGGAAGGTCAGCCCCTCGGAAACCACGCAGGTCAGCGCGTCGTCGCGCGTCTCAAAAAAAGCATTCATGCCGCATTTCCCCCTTTTCCGCACAATCGCAATAAATGGCACAAAAAAGCCGTCTTTTGGCATGTATTTTACCACAGGCAATGCTATAATGCAAGTAAATCCCAGCGGAGGAAAGGAAAGTGTTGAAATGACAAAGCCCGTTCGTGTGGCCATGATCGGCGTCGGCGCGATCAGCGGCATCTATTTGCAGAACCTGACGGAGACCTTCCGGGAGGTCGAGCTCATCGGCGTGTGCGACCTGATTCCCGAGCGCGCCGAGACCGGCGTGCGGAAGGTGCGCGAGATGGTGGAAAACGGCGCAAAGGCCGTGATCCCGAAAATTTACAAGGATATGTATGAGGCGTTCCGCGACCCCGAGGTCGAGGTCGTTCTGAACCTGACGCGCCCCTACGAGCACTTTGAGGTGACGAAGCAGGCGCTGCTCCACGGCAAACACGTCTATTCCGAAAAGCCGCTCGCCGTCGATATGGAGGAGGCGGACGCGCTCGTCTCGCTCGCCGAGGAAAAGGGCCTGCTGCTCGGCGGCGCGCCGGATACGTTCCTCGGCGCCGGCATCCAGACCGCGCGGCGGATCATCGACAGCGGCATGATCGGCGACGTGATCGGCGCAACCTGCGCGATGGTCTGCCACGGCCACGAGACGTGGCACCCCGACCCGGAATTCTACTACAAGCGCGGCGGCGGCCCGATGATGGACATGGGCCCGTACTACGTGACGGCGCTCGTGCAGATGCTCGGCGAGGCAAAGGCCGTCATGGGCATGACGAAGAAATCCTTCTCCGAGCGCATCATCACCTCGGACCCGCACGCCGGCGAGACAATCGACGTGGACGTCGACACCCACCTGTGCGGCAACATCCTGTTTTCAAACGGCGCCGTCGCGCAGATCCTGACGACCTTCGACGTGTTTTACAGCCCGCAGGCGCAGGCGCGCTTTGAGGTGTACGGCACGCGCGGCACGATCGCCGTGCCCGACCCGAACACCTTCGGCGGCCCGGTGCTGCTGCTGCGCCCGGAGGACCAGGCCGCGGCCCCGAAGACCGACCCGGCGCTCCAGCGCAAGACCGTGCCGAACATCTACGAGGGCTACAAGGAGATCCCGCTGATGTACGACTACGCCGAAAACTCCCGCGCGCTCGGCCTCGCCGACATGTGCAAGGCGCTGCGCACCGGCCGCGCTTTCCGCGCGAACTACCGCCAGCAGCACCATGTGCTCGAGATCCTGACGAGCTTCACGAAATCCTCGCAGAGCGGGGCGCTCGTGCCGCTCAAGACCCATTACGAGCGCTCGGCCCCGATGCAGAACAACCCGCTCCACGGCGTGCTCGACGACTGAGCGCCGCGCCGGAGCGATAAGCCGCGCAAATCTGCAGAACAAACCCAAACGGATTGAAGAAAGGAAGAATCACCATGATGAAAGTATGCTACACCGGATGGACCTGGATCAAAAGCGCCGACCCGGAGGTCGCGAAGGAGCAGCTCGCGCAGTCGTTCAGGGAATGCAAATTCCTCGGCTACGACTATGTGGAAAACTTCGCGTTCATCCGCGACTACTACAAGGATAACCCCGAGGCGCTCGTGCAGCTCCAGAAGGACTGCGGCGTCGAGCTCGTCAACCTCTACGGCCACTTCACCTTCGACGTGGAGGAATCGCTGCGCATCGCGAAGGCGCAGGTCGACTTCCTCGCGGCGGTCGGCGGCAAGTGGTACAACTGCCAGAACGGCGGCTTCGGCGACGACGGCCCGAGCGAGCGCCCGACCAACCCGGAGATGATCGACAAGATGTGCGCGATCGTCAACGAGCTCGGCGCTTACGCCAAGGAGCGCGGCGTAACCGTCTGCTTCCACCCGCACTACGGCACCTGCGTGTTCTCGCAGAGCGACATCGATTACTTTGTGGCGCACACGAACCCCGAGGTCGTCTCCCTGTGCATCGACACCGCGCACACGACGCTCGCCGGCATGGACCCCGCCGCGCTGATCCGCCAGTACGGCGACCGCCTCGGCTTCATGCACCTCAAGGACGTGGACACATACGCGCTGAAAAGCGCCGTCGGCCCCGCCAAGATGGGCACGTTCCGCGCGCTCGGCCACGGCACGGTCGATTTCCCGGCCGTCAAGGCGGCGCTCGAGGAGGTCGGCTACGACGGCGTGCTCTGCGTGGAGCTCGACCGCCCGGAGGTCTGCAACTTCCACTCGGCCGAAGTCTCCCGCATCTACATCCGCGACGTGCTCGGCCTGTGACCTGAACCGCAAGGAACGCCCGGCCCTTCCAGAACGGAAGCGACGGGCGTTTTTTCTTTCCCTGTTTTCTTTTCGCGCGCTTATTTCCGGCGCGCCGCCCTTCGTTTACCACGGCGCGTCCCGCCCGGCAATGTAAAATTTAAGTAAAGTTTCGAGAATGAATTGACAGGGTCGCGCCGATTTTTTATAATTGAGTAAAAAGGAAGTAAAATAAAAGTTAAAGGCTCTGTCACAACAAATGGTTGATTTTTGACGAGAAATAGCGTATAATAAT
>HHCFR02800__coassemble_940_pt1 | contig 50081 bp, 48 predicted proteins | sample HHCFR02800__metabat2_low_PE_068 | metagenome-assembled genome bin HHCFR02800
TTCTTTACCAGCATTTTTATCACCCTACACCATTATACCGCATTTTCTCTCTCAAGACGAGAAAAAGGCCACCAAAAGGTGACCTTTTTCGACAGGCTGAAACGCCCGACGCGTACCCGCGTCGGGCGTTTTAATTGTGTGGAGCAGGGTACGGGAGTCGAACCCGCCTTAACGGCTTGGGAAGCCGCTGTAATACCGATATACCAACCCTGCATATTACGGCTTGCGCCGCCTGCCATCCGGCTGTGCCTCTTATTCTAATACAAACCGGACGAAAATGCAAGAGGTATTTTCCGTTTATTTGCCGCCGCGCAGAAAACCGATGCCCTGCGTCATCAGGGTTTCCACGGTCTCGGCCATTTCTTCGGCGGACATCGTCATGCCGTCGGCGAGCCAGTCCTCGAGCAGGCCGATGCTGCCCGCGCTCATGAAGGTGTAGTACATGTCGATCTGCTTCTGCGTGGCCTCGGGGAAGCACCGCGTATACGTCTCCGCGTACTTTTCGCGGCCGATCTGAAGCAGGCGCTGCGCAAACGACTTGTCCCCGTAGGGGCCGAGCGTCACGGTGCAGATGTCCGCGTTGTCGCGCAGGCAGCGAAAGATCTCCGTCGTGATGCGCAGGTGCGTGAGGTCGGTGGCCTCCATGTCGAGCAGCGGCTTCAGCGCCGTCTCGAGGTCCTGCATCATCTCGCTTTCCACCTTGTGCAGCAGGTCGTATATGTCGTCGTAATGCGCGTAGAAGGTGCCGCGGTTGATGCCGGCCGCGTCGCACAGCGACTTGACCGTGATGCTCTGGATCGGCTTCTGCCGGAGCAGGTCGGTGAAGGCGCGGCGGATCAGCATTTTTGTGACGCGTGTGCGGTGGTCGTTCTTTTTCATGAGGACTGCCTTTCTGAAAAGCTTTTGTGAACAGCTGAACAAATCCGACGCCGACTGTCGGGTTTGTCGGTTAAATGCCAGCGCGGGGCAAAGCTGTTGCTTGTGCTTTTCCGTATATTGTTATTATAATACAATTGGAGAAGAAATTCAACATGGTGTTTGATTTTGTCACGGCTGTTTCAGAAAGGCGGCATGCGTATGAAGAAAATCTATATTGTGACCGGCGCGAACGGCCATCTCGGCGGCACGCTGGTGCGGATGCTTTCCAAGCGCGGCGAGGCGGTGCGCGGCCTTGTGCTTTCCGGTGAAGCGCCGCAGCCGTTCCCGCATGTGCGGTACTATACCGGCGACGTGCGCGACACGGATTCGATGCGCCCGCTTTTTGCGGATGCGGAAGACGCGGAACTCCTCGTGCTGCACACGGCCGGGCTGGTCGATATTGCGGATGCGGTTTCCGACAGGCTGTACGACGTCAATGTGAACGGCACGAAAAACATGCTGGCGCTCTGCCGGGAATACGGCGTGCGGCGGCTCGTCTACGTCAGCTCGGTGCATGCGATCCCGGAGGAGAAGAGCCCGGCGGTGCTGAAGGAGGTCGCCTCGTTTTCCCCGGAGCGCGTGACGGGCGGCTACGCGAAGACGAAGGCGGAGGCGACGCAGGCGGTGCTCGACGCGGTGCAGGCGGGGCTGGACGCTGTGGTCGTGCATCCGTCCGGCATCATCGGGCCGTTTGACACCGCGGGGAACCACCTGGTCCAGCTCGTCCGCGACTACCTGCGCGGCGCGCTGCCGGCCTGCGTGCGCGGCGGGTACGACTTTGTCGACGTGCGCGACGTGGCGGCCGGCTGCCTGCTTGCGCTCGAGCACGGCCAGCGCGGCGCGAGCTACATCCTCTCGAACCGCCACTACGAGGTCAAGGAGGTGCTGGACATCGTGCGCAGCGAGGCCGGCGGCCGGCGGCTCCCGGTCCTGCCGATGGGCATTGCCCGCGCCGCGGCGCCGCTTCTGCAGTGGGTTGCCCGGCTGCGCGGCCGGCGCCCGCTCTACACGGCGTATTCGCTGTACACGCTGAAAAGCAACGACCGCTTTTCGCACGACAAGGCCACCGCGGAGCTGGGCTACAGGCCGCGAGACCTCCGCGATACGCTGCGCGACACGGTACTCTGGCTGCGCCGGAAGCAGGCCGTGCCGGTATAAATTCCACAGCGAGCCGCCGCAATGTGGATATGCGTCCGGTGACAGGCGTGTTCCTTATAAAATCGTCGAAACAAGAAAAGGCCCGGTGCCTGCGTTTTGCAGGGCCGGGCCTTCGGCTTGTCTGTTTTGCGGGAAGCGGCGATTACAGGCCGAACTTCACCATGTTGTCGTAGCTCGTCTTGAGGCAGTCGAACGGATCGCGCGGGCAGATGTCCTGCTCGACGATGCAGGCGCGCACCTCGGTGGCGCGGCAGGCTTCGATGATCTTCGGCCAGTCAAGGTTGCCCTCGCCGACTTCGCCGAACGCCTTGCAGACCTGCTCGATCGGGTCGGCGCCGCCGACGATCTTGTAATCCTTGAAGTGAACGATCGGCACGCGGCCCTTGGCCTTCAGAATGTACTCGGCCGGGTTCTTGCCGCCCGACTGCATCCAGTGCGTGTCGATGCAGTACCAGAACGCTTCGGGGTCCGTCTCGTTGAAGAGCAGATCGAAGCCGTTTTCGCCGCCGCCGAGCGAGAAGAACTCGAGCGCATGCGAATGGTAAAGCAGATGGACGCCTTCCTTCTTGAGCTCGGCGCCGATCTTGTTGACGCCCGCGGCGTACTCGAGGAAGCCCTCGCGGCTCTCGCGCAGCGGAACCGGCAGCGTGCCGACGGAAACGAGGTCCGTGCCGTAGAAGTGCGCCGCGTCGATCGCCTTTTTCAGGGCAGCCGGGTTGTGCAGCATCTCCTCGTAATCGCCGCCGACGGATTCGGTCGTCAGGCCGAGCTCCTCGAGGAACGCCTTGTGCTCGGCGTCCGAAACCTTCCAGCCGTAGGTCTGCACGCTGTCGTAGCCGATTTCGCGGATCTTGCGGAGGGACTGCTCATAGCCTTCCTGTGTGCCGATGAATTCGCGCACGGTATAAACCTGTACGCCCTTGCGCATGTTCTGCATAAGAATCTTCCTTTCTGAAATTCAAGCGATTTCAATTCAACATTTTCAAGGCGGCACCGCAGCGGTTTGCCCGCGCCGCAGGGGATTATTCGACGTAGCCGGTTTCCTTCATGTTGAGGTAAGCGGCGGTGAGCGTTTCGAGCTGCGTCAGGTTGTACTGGAAGTCCTGCTCGACGATCGCCCACTCCATGCCCATCTCGCTGGCCGTCTTCAGGCAGCCGTTGAGGTCCAGCAGGCCGGTGCCGGGCGTCGTGAAGCGCGGCATCGTGGGCGGATGGCCGTTGCCCTCCTCGCGCGGCACTTCGCCGTGCGTGAAGTCCTTGATGTGCACGGCCGCAAGGCGGTCGCCAAGGCCCTTCATGAACGGGATCGGGTCGTGGCCGGCGTAGGTGACCCAGCCGCAGTCGACCTCAAACTTCAGCAGCTCGGTGTTCGCGGCCATCAGGTAGATGACCGGCACGCCGCCGATCGTGTGCGTGAACTCGATGTCGTGGTTGTGGAAGGAGAGGACGAGATCCTCCTTCTTGAGCGCTTCGGCCGCCTTGTCGAACTTCTCGGCCTCGCGCAGGATGTCGTCGAGCGTGGGCGGCGTTTCGGTGCCGCCGAAGCGGTAGCCCGCAGCGGCGCCCGCATAGCACGCGACGCGCTTGACGCCCGCGGCGTGCGCGTTGTTGATGATTTCGGCGATATCCGTTTCGCCGTAGGCGTTGTAGTGCACGGCGAGCGGCTGCATGCCGAAGGATTCGACACGCTTGCGGTTTTCAGCCGGATCGCCCTTCAGAAGCAGGTCGCCGCCCTCAAAAGCGCGGTAGCCGACTTTTGCATACGATTCGAGCGTCTGATACGGATCAGCATCCTTCGGCATGAAGCCGATCAGCGCAGCCTTCATCTTGTTCATGATTCATTCCTCCAAAAGATAATATTGAGAATCCGCGCGGCGAGCCCGCGCAGGATTGCTTCCTGAAAAATTTTGTGGTACACTGTCTCTGAACCCATCGGAAAGGAGAGCAGAGATGGATAAGATCATCATGTGCGGCTATTCCGTGCACAGGCAGTACACCTCGCAGGGGGAAAAGGGGCGCTTTTACGCCTTTCGCCTGCAGAGCCACGGCGAGTGCGACGCGAGGCTGAACGGCGAGCCGCTGCGCCTGAAGAAAGGCGACCTGTTGATGATGGTGCCGGGCGACCGGCTCGCGATCCACAAGCCGTTCAACGCGGCGGACGCCAGCGACACGAGCGGCGATTACTACCTGCTCTGCCAGGGCGACTGGATCGCCTCGTGGTTCCGAAGGCTCAACGGCCGCAGGCGCCTCGAGGTGCCGACGGGCGAGTCGATCCTCGACCTGTGGAAGCTCATCATCCGCGAGACGCATCGCCTGCCGGATGCAGCCGACGGCGCGTATCTCGAGGCGCTGCTGCACGCCTTCTGCCTTTCGGTGGAGCATCTGCTGCACCGGGCCCGCGGCGGGCAGTCGGAATTTGTCGTTTCCCGCATGAAGCGGTACATCGAGGATCACGCCTTTGAAAAGCTCCGCGTGGCGGAGGTCGCGGCCGCGGCTTCGCTCAGCGAGTCGCGCGCGCTGCACCTGTTCCGCGAGATCACCGGCCAGAGCGTCGTCGATTACCTGACCGACGTGCGGCTCAACTATGCGCTCGACCAGATGAAGTACACCGACTCGACGCTTGAGGAGATCGCGGAGAACACCGGCTTTGGAACCTACACATATTTCCACCGCGTCTTCAAGCGGAAGATGGGCGAGGCCCCCGGCGCTTACCGCCAGAAATACCGCAGGGAAGAAGCGGCTTTGTGATAAAAAACGAATTTGCCGCAGAAAAATTCATTCTTTTATGAAATAATTATAGGATATCCAGCGGGAAAAGCTATAGACAATCGCAAAAAAACCTGCACGATCCTGCTATGAGTTTCTTTGAGTGCGGGGGCGCGCGCACACCGCACAAATTGAAAAGCGGTTTTTTAGCGATGTTTTCTCTTGCCAGCCGGCAGGGAATCCGGTATAATAAATTAAGTTGTGCGTACAAGTTACGCGGCAGATCAGACAATGGGGAAAGGACGGAACATTATGGATCAGAAGCAGATCGGCGCATGGATCGAGGCGGGCGAGGCCGTATTCGGGCTTGAGCTCGGCTCCACGCGCATCAAGGCGGTGCTCATCGGGGCGGACGGCGCGCCCCTCGCCTCCGGCAGCTTCGACTGGGAGAACCGGCTGGAGGACGGCGTATGGACGTACCATCTCGAGGACGTCTGGCACGGCATTCAGGAGAGCTATAAGAACCTCGCTTTGTCGGTGCAGGAAAAATACGGCGTGACGCTGCGGCGGCTCAAGGGGCTCGGCTTCTCGGCGATGATGCACGGCTATCTGGCGTTCGACCGCGACGGCCGTCTGCTTGTGCCGTTCCGCACGTGGCGCAACACGATGACCGAGGCCGCGGCGGCGGACCTCACCGCGCGCTTCGGCTTCAATATCCCGCAGCGCTGGAGCATCGCACACCTGCACCAGGCGATTCTGAACGGCGAGCCGCACGTGAAGGACATCGCGTTCATCACGACGCTTTCGGGCTACGTCCACTGGAAACTGACGGGCGAGAAGGTGCTCGGCATCGGCGACGCCTCGGGCATGTTCCCGATCGACAGCGAAACGAACGCGTTCGACGCGGAGATGATGGAGAAGTTCGATGCGCTGCACGCGGACAAGGGCTTCCCGTGGAAGCTCGGCGCGATTTTGCCCGCGGTCCGCACGGCCGGGGAAGAGGCCGGCACGCTGACGGCCGAGGGCGCGAAGCTGCTCGACCCGACCGGCACGCTCGAGCCCGGCGCGCCGCTCTGCCCGCCGGAGGGCGACGCCGGCACCGGCATGGCCGCGACGAACAGCGTGCGCGTGCGCACCGGCAACGTCTCGGCCGGCACCTCGATCTTCGCGATGGTCGTGCTGGAAAAGGCGCTTTCGAAGGTGCATATGGAAATCGATATGGTCACGACGCCGACTGGCCGGCCGGTCGCGATGGTCCACTGCAACAACTGCACGTCGGACATCAACGCGTGGGCCGCGCTCTTTAAGTCGTTCGCCGAGGCGATCGGCGCGCCGTGCTCGATGCCGCTCGCGCTCGACACGCTGTTTTACAAGGCGCTCGAGGGCGACCCGGACTGCGGCGGCCTCGTCGCCTACAATTACTTCTCCGGCGAGCCGATCACCGGCATGGAGGAGGGCCGCCCGCTCTTTGCGCGCCTGCCCGACAGCCGCTTCTCGCTCGCGAATTTTGCGCGGACGCAGCTCTATTCGGCGATGGCGACGCTGAAGATCGGCATGGACATCCTGATCGAGCAGGAGCACGCGGCGGTCGATTCGCTGCTCGGCCACGGCGGCTTCTTCAAGGCGAAAGGCGTCGGCCAGAAGCTGATGGCGGGCGCGCTGCACACGCCGGTCTCCGTCATGGAGACGGCCGGCGAGGGCGGCCCGTGGGGCATGGCGCTGCTCGCCGCGTACCGCGTGAACGGCGCCGGGGAGACGCTCGAGGATTACCTCGACCGCCACATCTTTGCCGGAAGCGAAGCCGTCCGCGCGGAGCCGATTGAAGCCGACATGGCCGGCTTCGAAAAATTCCTCGACAGCTACAAGCGCTTGCTGCCCGCCGAGCGCGCGGCGGTCGAGGGCCTGCGCTGAACGAAGCGTGAACCTGTAAGTGAATAGAAAGCCGCCCGGACCGTTGGCGTTTTCCTTCGGTCCGGGCGGCTTTTTTTACAGCCGGATGCGGCGGTTTATTCGTCCGCCTTGTCCTCTTTGCGGTAGCGCTTGAAGCCGGGGTGCCGGCCGGTCACGCCGTAGTTTTTCCGCATGCCGATCAGCCGGTCGATGTTTTCGCGGGAGATCTCCTTCTCGCCGCCGAGCAGGTGCGCCGTGAGGCTGATCTTTGCGTACAGCTCGAGCGTTTCCATGCGGTAGTAGGCCGTCAGCGCGTCGCAGCCCACGGTGAGCGCGCCGTGGTTCGCGAGCAGCAGAACGTCGTGCTCCTGCAGGTACGGGGCGATCGCGTCGGGCACCTCGTAGGTGGAGGGCGTGCCGTACGGCGTCACCGGCACGGAGCCGATTGCGAGCACGGTCTCGATCATCGTGTAGCGGTCGAGATCGACGTGCGCCACGGCGTAGCCGGTCGCGGTCGGCGGGTGCGCGTGCAGCACGGCGCCGACGTCGTCGCGCTCCTTGTAGCAGCGCAGGTGCATCTTGATTTCGGACGACGGCCGGTAGCCCTCGAGCCCCTCGAGCACGTTGCCCTCGGCGTCGATGCGCACGAGCTTTTCGGGTGTGATGAAGCTCTTGCTGATGCCGGTCGGCGTCGCAAGGAAGGTGCCGTCGGGCAGCTTTGCCGACAGGTTGCCGTCGTTCGCGGCGACCCAGCCGAGCTGCCACATCTTATGGCAGATGTCGCACATCTGCTCTCTGAGTTCCATGTAAGAAAGTTCCATTTCGGGGTTCCTCTTTTTCCGTTATTTGTACAGCGGTCCGAAGTTCTTGCAGGCCCTGTAGTCCTGTCCCTCGGGATCCATGCCGAACGCGTTCCAAACGGCCGGGCGGAAGATCTTTTCCTCGGGCACGTTGTGCATGCAGACCGGGATGCGCAGCATCGAGCAGAGCGTGATGATGTCCGCGCCGATGTGGCCGTAGCTGATCGCGCCGTGGTTTGCGCCCCACTTGTTCATCACGTCGTAGGCGGACTTGAACGCGCCCTCGCCGGTCAGGCGCGGTGCGAACCACGTGCACGGCCAGGTGTAGTCGGTGCGCTTCCAGAGCTTGTCCGAGACCTCGTCAGGCAGGTTGACGGTCCAGCCCTCGACGAGCTGCATGACCGGGCCGAGGCCCTTGACGAGGTTGAGGCGCATCATCGTGACAGGCATCTCGCTGCGCGTGAGGAAGCGGGAGGAGAAGCCGCCGCCGCGGAAGTAACCCATGTCGGCCTCGTTCCACGTCGTTGCCTTCAGGCACGCCTGGCAGTCCTCTTCGCGCATCTCCCAGAACGGCTTCATGACGCCGTTGCCGTTTTCGTCCTTCACCTCGCCGCACGCGTCGATGCAGGCCGCGCCGGAATTGATCAGGTGGATGAAGCCCTTCGACTCCTTCGCGACGCCCTCGAGCTCGTAGCCGGTCGCCTTCCTGACGGCCTCGGGGCTCCAGTAGGTGCGCACGTCGGCGAAAATCTGCGCCGTGTTCGTCAGCAGCTTGCCGAACAGCATGCTCACGCCGTTGAGCGTGTCGTTTTCGGTGGCGAGCACGTATGTCTCACGCGGGCCGTTCCAGTCGAACGTCGAGTTGAGCATCGACTCGGGGAAGTCGCAGTTCGGGTAGAAGTCCGTCCACTGGCGCTGGCCCTGGAAGCCGCCGGCGATCGCGTTGTGGCCGACCATTTCCTCCTCGCAGCCTGCGGGCAGGTTCGGGTTGCCGTTGTACAGGTCCTTGATGATGCACATCATCTTGACGACGAATTCCCAGTCCTTTTCCTTCTCCTCGGCGGTCTTCTGCAGCTCGGGCGGGTTCTTGTCGAAGCCCTCCGGGCAGTTGGCCTTCGTCCAGGCGAGCGCCTTTTCGTATTCGGCCTTGTCGTAGATGCCTTTTTCCATGCGGCGAATGATCTCGACCTCGTCGACGGATTCGACGCGCATGCCGAGGTATTCCTCAAAGAAATCGGGGTTCACGATCGAGCCGGCGATGCCCATGCAGATCGAGCCGATCTGCAGATAGGACTTGCCGCGCATCGTCGCGACGGCGACCGCGGCGCGTCCGAAGCGCAGGAGCTTCTCGCGCACATCGTCCGGGATGGTTGTCTCGTCGGCGTTCTGCACGTCGTGGCCGTAGATGCCGAACGCCGGCAGGCCCTTCTGGGCGTGGCTTGCAAGCACCGAGGCCAGGTACACGGCGCCGGGGCGCTCGGTGCCGTTGAAGCCCCATACGCCCTTGATCGTGTTCGGGTCCATGTCCATCGTTTCGGAGCCGTAGCACCAGCACGGCGTGACGGTCAGCGTGATGTCGACGCCGGCCTTCTTGAATTTGTCGGCGCAGGCGGCCGCTTCACCGACGCGGCCGATCGTCGTGTCGGCGATGATGACCTTCACGGGCTTGCCGTTCGAATAGCGCAGGTTTTCCTCAAAGAGCTTCTTGGCGGAAAGCGCCATGTTCATGGTCTGCTCTTCCAGCGATTCGCGCACCTTCAGCGCGCCGCGGCGGCCGTCGATGGTCGGGCGGATGCCGATAACGGGGTAATCCCCCACAAGTCTGCTTTTTGCCATGTTTTTTCCTCCTGTCTGAAACTCATGCACCCGTGTACGCGCTGCGCGCGCCGCAGAATGCGGCCGGGCAAAGCGGGCGCCGGGCCGGAGCGTCCGGTGCATGGAATACAGCTTCATTATAAGATGTTTTGCGGGCAAAGTCCATGGAAAAAGCAGGGGAGCGCGGCCGTAAAGCGGACAAATCTTTTCGCAGTAAATTTGTGCGATTCAGCCAAAAAATAAAGTGCGTGCAGCGCCGCAGGGCGCCGCACGCACCGAAGATGCGCGGAATTACGCTTTGTCGAAGGATGGGTTGAAGGCGTAGAAGTTCTTGGAATCGAGCCGGTCCGTCGCGATGCGCAGCCCCTCGCCGAAGCGCTGGTAGTGGACGATTTCGCGTGCGCGCAGGAACTTGATCGGGTCGCGCACGTCGGGGTCGTCGGCAAAGCGCAGGATGTTGTCGTACGTCATGCGGGCTTTCTGCTCGGCGGCGAGGTCTTCGTTCAGGTCGGCGATCGTGTCGCCGGTGACGGCGAAGGTGTTTGCATTGAACGGCGCGCCGGACGCCGCAACCGGATAGACGCCGGTCGTGTGGTCGATGAAATACGTGTCAAAGCCCTGCTCCCGGATCTGCTCGGGCGTCAGGTCCCGCGTGAGCTGGTAAACGATCGTGCCGACCATCTCGAGGTGCGCCAGCTCTTCCGTGCCGATGTCAGTCAATATCGCGCGCAGCTCGGGGTACGGCATGGCGTAGCGCTGGCTCAGGTAGCGCAGCGATGCGCCGATTTCGCCGTGCGGCCCGCCGTACTGGCTGATGATCAGCTTTGCGAGGGCGGGGTTCGGGTTTTTGATCCGGACCGGGTACTGCAGCTTTTTCTCATAAATCCACATTATTCGTTCGCCTCCGCTTCCCAGGGCCACGGGTCGCTGATCCACGCCCAGCGGCTCGTGTCGCGGGAGGTTTCGTTCAGCGGACCGTACTTGTCCTCGTATTCGGTTTTGAGTTTTTTATGCAGCGCGCGGTATTCCGCGAGCTTTTTGGAAGCCTCCGCACAGTTGGGGTGTGAATCCAGATAGAGGTGGAGCTCCCACGCGGCAAACTGAACCGCGGAAATGCGGCGGCGCAGCCGGGCCTGGTCGTTCATCTCGGCTCACCCCGCCTTCCGTAAAACGGCTTGTCCAGAACGGGGAAAAGCGTGCCGGCGTCCAGCGCGCGCTCCGGCTCGAAGGTCTGGCCCCACTGCTGGCAGGGCACGTAAGCCATGGCGGGCACCGGGTTTTCCGGCAGCGGGGTGCAGTTGCTGCGGACAGGGCAGGACTGCCCAATGACTATTTCAGCCATGCGTTCCGTCTCCTTTCTATGCGTTGCGCCGCTGGGCGGCGCGGGCTGCTTGCCCAAACCCATAATATGCGCAGGCTGTCCGCGGTGTGCTCAGTCGCGCTTTTCTGCGTCCTCGCCGCTCCGGTGCTTGCCGCGGGCAGGCAGGAGGCGCAGAAGGAGCACGGCCAGCGCCGCGCCGAAGCCGACGCTGAGCAGCGTGAGCCCCACGGTGAGGAGACGGTCGCGCAGGGTGTCGTAGGAGGCGGATGACGCGGAGGCCAGGCCGCCGGAATCGCCGACGGCAGTCTGCACGTCGGCCTGTACCGTTTGCACGGCGGTCCCGGACGGCGCGGCGGACGCTGCGGCAGATTCTGTTTCGGATTCGCCGCCGCTCCCGGTCGTTTCGGCACTGCCGCGCCCGCTGCCGGTGCTGCCGGAGCCGGAACCGCTCGAGCCGGCGGAGGCCCCTTTCTGCAGGCGGGTGACGGCGACGGTGTAGACCGACTTCGTCTCGCCGTCCGCGGCAGTGACCGTAAACTCAAAGTCGACGGTGCTGCCGCCTGCGCCGAGGTTCTTGCGGTTGACGCGGACGCTCGCGCCCTCGGCCGGCACCGCGTCGAAGACGAGCGAAACGCTGGAGAAAGGCACGTCGAGCGTATAGTCGAAAACCGCGGGGTCAAAGTCCGGCACGAGCTGCCCGGCCGGCGGCGTGAGGGAGAGGAGACGGCTGTCCGCACTGCCTGCGGGCGCGCTGCTTTCCGCCTGTTCCAGACGGGTGACGGCGACGGTATAGACCGATTTCGTTTTGCCGTCCGCGGCGGTGACCGTGAATTCAAAATCGACGGTGCTGCCGCCTGCACCGAGGTTCTTGCGGTTGACGCGGACGCTCGCACCCTCGGCGGGCACCGCGTCGAAGATAAGCGAGGTGCTCGAATACGGGACCTCAAGCGTGTAGTCAAAGACAGCCGGGTCGAAATCCGGCACGAGCTGTCCGGTCGGCGGGGAAAGCGAAGTCAGCGCGCTGGCCGGATTGACTTCGGGATCGGCGCTTTCCTCCTTTTTGAGCCGCGTCGCAGCGACCGAGTAGACGGACTTCGTCTCGCCGTCCGCGGCAGTGACCGTGAATTCAAAGACGACGGTGCTGCCGGGCGCGCCGAGGTTCTTCCGGTTGACGCGTACGCTCGCGCCCTCGGCGGGTACGGCGTCAAAGATGAGCGAAGTGCTCGAATACGGGACCTCGAGCGTGTAGTCAAAGATGTCCGGGTCGAAAGCGGGGGAGAGCTCGCCCTCGGGCGGCAGCAGCGAAAGCAGCGCGCTGTCCGAGGAGGGCGCCGGCTGGAAGGCGGGCTCGGCGTCGAGCGTCTGCGGCGCACCCAGCAGGGGCTGTGCGTCGCCGGAGGCGGCGTCGGTGACGGTGAAGCGGACAGGCAGCGTGTCGGAGAGCGCATCGCTTTTCGTCTTAAAGGTGAAGACGATGCGCCCGTCCTGCGGCGCGGTGCGCCCGTTTTCGGCCGTGTAGACGACGGCGATCCGTCCCTCCTGCGCGGAAACGTACGTGTAGTCCGCGTCAAATGTGCCGGAGAATTCGGCCTCCGCGCGTTCGATGTCGGCGGAGTCGTATTCGGCGAACAGGACGAAGGCCGAGAGGTCCTGATGCGCGGGTGCGAGCTCAATCCGGAAGGCGCTGCCGCGGCGCACGGTTTCCGGCGCGTCCGCAATCGAAAGGACGCTGCCGGTTTCCGCAGCGGCGCCGGTGCAGAACAATGCGGCGAAGCAGATGAACAGAAGCACGGCCAAACCGGCGGCGCGCGGCCTCATTTGGTTTCACCGGCGTCGGGCTGCGCGGGCGTGTCGATCAAGCTGGCATAGCTCACGTTGAAGACGTGCGCGATGGCGCGCAGCTCGATGTCGGTGACGTACCGCTTGTTCGTCTCGATCCGTGTGATCGCGTTTTTGTCCATGTCGATGCCGTACAGCTGCAGGCAGTTTGCAAGCTCGCGCTGCGAGAGGTTGTGCTCCTTGCGGAGCTCGACCAGCCGCGCGGAGATCAGATTGCGCTTGCCGTCGGGGGTACAGGGTCTTGCCATAATTTCCAGATCCTTTCCTTGTTCCAGTCCTTGCGCTGCAAAATGGTCTGTCTCTGTTTTGCAACCGATTTACTTAGTTAGATTTTAACAGAACCCGCCGTGCGGCTGGTTGTAAAAGTGAGACAAAAAGGGAATGTTTATTTTAAATCGTCGAACGGTTCAGCGTGCGGACCGGGCGCCGGAGGACGGGGGATCGCTGCGGTTTTGCGCGGGCCTGGTCCGGGAAACCGGGCCGTTTTCGCACGAATCCGCCAAATTATGAATTTTCTGTGCCGGAATTTTTTCGAAAGTATTACAAATATTTTACGTTTCTGGGAACTTTGCGCGAAATCTATAGCGGTTTTCAAAAGATTGTGCTATAATAATTCAGAATTTGTGCAGCCGGCCGCCGTGCAGGAGGGGCGCGGGCCGGCGCGGGCGGTACAGGAAAGCGGCGCTGCGCCGCTGTGCCGTCTCTCGGTTCATTCCAATCAGGAAAGGTCAGAAGCTGCCTATGAAAAAAAGAGTGTTGCTCTGGCTGATCGCGCTGTTCCGCGTTTTGTACGGCGGCGTCTACGCGCTTCTAAAGCTGCTTCCCGTGCAGCGGAAGGTCGTCATGATCAGCAGGCAGTCCAATAAGCTGCGGCCGGACTTTGAACAGATCGGCGCGGCCCTTGCCAGGCGGGACCCCTCGGTGCGCATCGTATACCTCTGCCGGATGATCGGCGACACGCTGCCGGCGTGGATCGGCTACGGCGTCCATCTTCTGCACTGCGCCGCGCAGCTTGCGACGGCCGAGGTCTGCATTGTGGACGGCTACTGCATCCCGGTCAGCATGCTGAAGCATCGGCCCAGCCTGCGCATCATCCAGGTCTGGCATGCGCTCGGCGCGATCAAGAAGTTCGGCCGGCAGGCGCTCGCCGTGCCCGGCGGCCGCGACAGGGACATCGCCGAGCAGATGGGCATGCACAAGAACTACGACTGCGTGCTCTGTGCCAGCCGGCGCACCGCGGAGATCTATGCGGAGGCCTTCGGCGTCACGAAAGACAAGCTGCGCGTGATCGGCGTGCCGCGCGTCGATGCGATCCTGAAAATGGACCGCTCGCGCTGCCGCCGCCGGTTCTATGCGGCGTATCCGGAGCTGCGCAGCCGCAAAACGGTGCTCTATGCGCCGACCTTCCGCGAGGGCACGATGCCCGACCTCGCCCCGATGCTGCGCGCAGCCGAGGCGGCGAACGTCAACCTGATCGTCCGGCTGCACCCGCTCGACCGCGAGCGGCTCAAAAAGCATCCGGAGGTGCCCGCGTTTCTCGAGTGTGAAAAGTTCGGCACCTTTACGCTGATGGCGGCGGCCGACGCCGTGGTCACGGATTATTCCGCGATCTCGATCGAGGCGAGCCTCATCAAAAAGCCCGTTTATTTCTACGTCTACGACCTCGAGGATTACGCGGCCTCGCGCGGGCTGAATTTCGACCCGCTTGCCGAGATGCCGCACTGCGCGTCGAAGGATTTCGGCGTGCTGCTCGAAAAGATCCTGCACGAGCCGTATGACTTTGAAAAGCTCGAAGCGTTCCGCGCGCAGTTTGTCGAGACGAATGACCGGCACAACGTGGACCGCATCGTGAACCTTGTGCTTCGATACATGAGTAAAGGAGTGACAGCCCATGCGCGCCGTGCTTGCGGCCCTTGTGCAGCGCTTGCCGATGCTGCGGATCGCTGCGCGGAGGAGTAGGGCGTTTCTGCGCCGCCTGCGCTTTCTGGCGCGCACGGGCATGCCCCATACAGAGGAAAAGACGGCGGTGTTCGCGGCGTACGGCGGGCGCAGCTATGCCTGCAGCCCGAAGGCGATCTACGAATACATGCGTTCGCAGCCCGCTTTCCGCGACTTTAAGCTGATTTGGCTGTTTCAGGAGCCGGAGCGGTACCGCTTTCTCGAAGCGGACCCGCAGACGGCGGTTTTCGCATACGGCTCGCCTGAGGCGGACCGCGCCGTGGCGCGCGCCAAATACTGGATCTTCAACTTCATGATCCCGGAGCAGTGGGTCCCGCGCAGCACGCAGGTCTATGTGCAGTGCTGGCACGGCACGCCGCTGAAGAAGCTCGGGCTCGACCTCGAGTATTCGGAGAACGCGATGAACAGCATCCGCGAGATCCACGAGCGCTACCGCGAAAACGCCGGGAAGCTCGGCTACCTGCTTTCGCCGTCCCCGTTCGCAACGGCGGCGCTTTCCTCGGCCTGGGGGCTGCGCGCGGCCGGCAAGGCGGACGCGGTGCTCGAGCTCGGCTACCCGCGCAACGACTTCCTCTCCCGCTATACGCAGGCGGATGTGCGGCGCATCCGGGAAAAGCTCGGACTTGCCGATTGCAGTAAGCGGATCCTGCTTTACGCGCCGACGTGGCGCGACGACCAATACGACCCGAAAACAGGCTACACCTATGACTGCCCGGTGGACTTCGACCGCCTGCAGCGCAGTCTCGGGGACAGCTTTGTCATTCTGTTCCGCGCCCATTATCTGGTGGCGGAAAAATTTGATTTCAGCCGGTACGCCGGCTTTGTACTGGATGTCTCGGGCATAGACGACGTCAACGAGCTCTATGTGGTTTCGGATATGCTGATCACGGACTATTCCAGCGTTTTTTTTGATTACGCCAATCTCTGCCGGCCCATCCTCTTTTATATGTATGATCTGGAGTTTTACCGCGGCAGGCTGCACGCGTTTTATCTGGAGCCGGATCGGCTCCCCGGCGAGATCGTCCGGGATGAGGATGCGCTTGCCGCCGCAATATGGCGCAGCGCGCGGTACGGCGCCGACGAAAGGGTAAAGGCCTTTCGCGCGCAGTTCTGCCCGCTGGATGACGGAGAGGCGGCAAAAAGAGTAGTGGAGGCAATTGTTGAATGAATAAACATATCGCAAAGATTTCCAAAGGCATGAAGGCGCTGCGCAAAGCGCTGAAGCGTGCATGGAAAAGCCCGTTCTTTCGCGCGCGCTACCATTATGTGCGCTGGTATGAAAAAGGGGAGATCGACCCGAACGCCGTCCTGCTGCAATCCTACGACGGTCAGGGTATTCTGGGCAATCCGTTTTACATCCTGCGCGAGCTGTGCACCGACCCGGCCTATGCGCATCTGAAGATCTACGTTGCGTCCACCAAAAACGACCTGCCCGGCGTGCAGGATGCGATCCGCCGGCTGGGCTGCGACCGGGTGACGGCGGTGTGCATCTACTCGCGGCAATACTGCAAGCTGCTCGCGACCTGCCGGTATGTCGTCAACAACGCGACGTTCGCTTCCTTCTTCATCAAAAAGGAGGGCCAGATCTACCTGAATACATGGCACGGCACGCCGCTGAAGCAGATGGGCCGGCGCATCATCAGCGCGCCGAACGAGCTCGGCAACTCCCAGCGCAACATGCTGATGGCGGACTACCTGCTGTACCCGAACCGCTTTACCTTTGAGGTGATGAAGCGGGACTATATGCTCGACAATATGTTCAAGGGAAAGTATATCCTCGGGCCTTACCCGCGCAACAGCGCCTTCTTCGACGAGGAGAGCCGTGCGCGCGTGCGTGCGGAGATCGGATGCGCGGAGAAAAAAGTCATCGTCTATATGCCGACCTGGCGCGGCACGCTGGACAAGAAAAACAATGCGGCGCAGTGCGCCTACATCGAGCAGATGCTCCTCGAGCTGGACAGCCGGCTCGATGACGACACCGTGATCTTTGCGAAGATGCACAACTACGTTTCCTCCCGCATCTCGTTCGACGGCTTCCGCCACATCCGCCCGTTTGACAGCCGGTATGAGACGTACGCGTTTCTGAACGCCGCAGACTGCCTCGTGACGGATTACTCCAGCGTCTTCTTCGATTTTGCCAATACAGGGCGGAAGATCATCCTTTTCGCCTACGACAAGGAAGAATACCTGCACGACCGCGGCATGTATCTGCCGTATGAATCGCTGCCGTTCCCGACGGTCGAAAGCATCGACGCGCTGGTCGCGGAGCTTGCCGATTTGAACAGCTTCACGCCCTACGATGCGTTCCGGAAGGAATACTGCACGTACGACTGTGCGCAGGGCGCGGCGAAGATCTGCCGCCTCGTATTCGGCGGCGCTGCGGGCGTGCCCGGCCTTTCGGTGATCGACGGCGCCGACTTTGCGAACGACAGGGAAAACGTGCTGATGCTGACGGGCTCGCTGATGAAGAACGGCCTGACGACGGCCTGCATGGGCCTGATCCGCAACATCGACCGGTCCAAGCGGAATTACACGCTGCTGTTTTACCGCAACGCCGTAAACCGCAACCGACATGTGATCAACACGTTCCCGGAAGACGTCTCTTACATCTCGATGCAGGGCTACAGCCTGATGACGGTTTCGGAGACGTTTGCGCAGGCGCTGTATTTCCGGCTCAACTGCGACGGGAAGTGGATCCGCCGCAAGATCGATTCCCTGTTTGCGCGCGAGGTGAAGCGCTTGCTGCCGGGCCTGCATTTCGACTATGCGATCCACTATACCGGCTACGAGAAGAAGACCGTCCACCTGTTTGAGCATCTGCCCGGCACGGAGAAGATGATCTATGTCCACAACGACATGGCGCGGGAGTACAAGCTGCGCGGCAACTTCCACATGCCTTCGATCCGGCTGGCATATCGGGATTTCGACAAGATCGTTCCGATACGCGAGGGCCTGGACGCCGTGACGCTGCGCAGCTTCCCCGGTGTACAGCCGGAGAAGATCCACATTGCGCACAACGTCAACGACATCGAGGGGATCCGGGAAAAAGCGGCGCTCCCGCTCGCGTTTGACACGGACACCTACTGCAACATGGAGCTGGAGCAGGTCGCGGAGATTCTCGGGAATCGGGACAACCTGATTTTCACGAACATCGCCCGGTTCTCTGTGGAGAAGGGCCTTGACCGCCTCGTGCGCGCTTTCCTGAAGTTTTCGGCAGACTGCCCGAACGCTTATCTCGTGATCATCGGCGGCCACGGCAACGAGTTCGGGAAGATCAAAAGCATGGTGGAGGAGAGCGGCAGCGACCGCATCGTCATCATCCGTTCGCTTTCGAACCCGCACCCAATCCTTGTAAAGAGCAGCGCCCTGTTCCTCTCCTCTCTGCACGAAGGGCTGCCGATGACGATTATGGAAGCGCTGATCCTCGGCGTCCCGGTCCTTTCGACGGACATCGAGGGGCCGGCGGACTTCCTGCGGCAGGGCTACGGCGCGCTGGTCGAGAATTCGGAGGCCGGCATCGAGCAAGGCATGCGCGCGTTCGCGCAGGGCGGCATGCGTGCGGAAAAGGCGTTTGATCCGGAGGCGTTCAACCGGCAGGCGCTCGCCGAGTTTGAAGCGTTGTTTGAATGACGCCGGAGCATATTGAGTTTGAACATCGCGCGGCAGCGCGGGAAAGGTTGGAGAACCATGAAAAGAGTTTTGACCTACGGCACGTTTGACCTGCTCCATTACGGGCACATCAATCTTCTGAAGCGGGCAAAGGCGCTCGGCGATTACCTGATCGTCGCGCTGTCGACCGACGAGTTCAATGCGACCAAGGGCAAGGTGGCGTTCCACGACTACGAGACGCGCAAGCTGATGCTCGAGGCGATCCGCTATGTCGACCTTGTGATCCCGGAAAAGAACTGGGAGCAGAAGATCAGCGACGTCAAGGACTACCACGTCGACATCGTCGTGATGGGCAGCGACTGGGCCGGCAGCGACCGCTTCGACTACCTGAAGGATTACTGCGAGCTTGTTTTCCTGGACCGCACGCCAGGTATTTCCACCACCAAGATCAAGCACGATCTCGGCCTTGTAAAGGACAAGAACTGAATAACCGGCGCTCCGCCTGCATACAATGTGAAAAAAGCAGGAGAGCGCCGGTCTTTCTTTTTTGGAAAGCATCCGGCCCAAAGGAGGATGCCTTTTGAAAAAGCGGGACATTTACGGCTATCTGATCGGTATTGCGGCGGCAGAGCTTGTCGGCCTGCTGGCGCGGCTCTTTTCGGGCGCCGGCGACGCGTTTTACAGCGGGCTGAACCAGCCGCCGCTTGCGCCGCCGGGCTGGGTGTTCCCGGTCGCCTGGGCGATCCTTTACGCGCTGATGGGCGCGGCGTCGTACCAGATCTGGGAGAGCACGGCGGAAAACCGGCGCGGCGCGCTCGTCCTGTACGCGGCGCAGCTCGCGGTCAACTTTGCGTGGACGATCGTTTTCTTCCGCTTCCGGCTCATCGGGCCGGCCGTGGCCGTGCTCGTTCTGCTCTGCGTGCTCGCGGCGCTGACCATGGCGCAGTTCCGGAAGATCCGCCGGAGCGCCAGGCTTCTGCTGCTGCCGTATATGCTGTGGCTGCTGTTTGCGCTGTACCTCAACGCCGGTGTGTGGCTGCTGAACCCGTAGGGCCGCGGCCGGAACAACCGCATAGGACGAAAACGGGATGCCCCGCACGGAGCGGCTTCGTTCCGCCGGGGCATCCCTGCGTTTTCTTTTCTTTTTTGCGCGTCATGCGGTCAGATCGACGTAGCCGGCCTCGACGAACGCGGCGAGCGCATCCGGGTTCACGATGAGCTGTACGCCGCGCTGTCCAGCGCTGACGGCGATCTCGTCGAACAGCATCGCGGTCTCGTCGAAATAGGTCGGGAATTTCTTCTTCATGCCGATGGGCGAGCAGCCGCCGCGGATGTAGCCGGTCACCGGCAGCAGCTCCTTGACGTGCAGCAGCTCGACGGCCTTGTTGCCGCTCGCCCTTGCGGCCTTTTTGAGGTTGAGCGATTCGGCGACCGGGATGCAGAACACCGCAAAGCCGGTTTTGTCGCCGCGGGCGACGAGCGTTTTGAACACGGCTTCGCGCGCCATGCCGACGGCGTCCGCCGCGTGCACGCCGGAGAGGTCGTCCTCGTCAAATTCGTACGTGCGCACCGCGTAGTCGATCTGCGCGCTGTCGAGCAGGCGCATCGCGTTCGTTTTCTTTGCGGCGCTCATGCTTCACCGAGCGCTTCCAGAATGTATTTTGCCGCCTGCGCCGCGCACTTGCGATAGCCCTCCTCGGTGAGGTGGAGCATGTCCGCGCACTTGTAGTAGTTCGCGTCCTCCCTGCACAGCGCGTAGAGGTCGTTGACCGTCACGTTTTCCTCGGCCATCAGCGCCTTGGCCGCCGCGTTGTACTGCTGCACCCAGGCGTCGTTGTAGTGGATGCTGTCGGCCTCCGTGCCGGTATTGTCGGCCGCGGCGCCGGGGGTGAGGATCGGCGTCGTCGTGGCGAAAATCACCTTCGCGCCGTTGCGGCGGCACTCGCCGAGGATGCGCTTTAAAAAGTGGACGTACTCGTCGACCGGGTGCATCGCCTCCGCCATCGGCGGCTCGACGTTCATGTCCCAGTAGCCGTTGTTCCAGTGCACGACGTCGAACTTGCCGTGCTTCTTGAACATCTGGTTTGCCTGCCAGAGCGTGTAGGCGGCGAAACGGCCGTTGTCGTCGGGGTCGTAGATGACCTCGCACTTGCCGTCGAGCAGCTCCTTCACGTAGTCGTCATAGCCCATGCGGATCGAATCGCCGAGCAGAAGAACTTTTTTCATAACCAAATCATCCTTTCCGTATTTCCGTCGGATCGCTTCCATTATAATCCGCAGCCCGGCAAAATGCAAGGCCGCGGCCGGAACCTCCTGCGCCGCCCGGAAAACCCGGTGCACATCGCGAAAACCGCGTGTGCGGACTTGCGTTCCGCGCGTCACAAAAGCGGCCGCCGTGCGCGCCGTCCGCATGGGCGCGTGCAATCTCTACCACGCCTGCGCGCACAATATGCTGCACGAAAAAAGCCCGGAGGTGCTCGGCGCGCTGCTGAAATCCGCGGTGTTCGCGGTGCAGGCGAAGCACTACTGCGCGTGCGGCGCGTATATCCGGCAGCACCGGGCGCTGCTCGAGGCCGTTTCGGGCGCGGACCGCAGTATTGTCGAATCGGCGCTCGCGGCCAAAGCGGGCGATGTGCCGGACTTCGACAGAACGTCCGACCTGCTGTTCAGCTGGGCGGGCGAGCTGATCCGGCAGTCGCCGGCGGAATAAACGGAAGCAAACAGAAAACGGATGCAGCCGGTCGGCCTGCATCCGTTCTTTTATATGCGCAGTGGAAGCTGCACGTCGGTCCAATTACGCCTTGCCCTGGATGTACTTGTCGATCGCGGCGGCGGCGGTTTTGCCCGCGCCCATCGCGAGGATGACCGTTGCGGCGCCGGTGACGGCGTCGCCGCCCGCGTACACGCCCTCGATCGAGGTCAGGCCGTCCTCGTTTGCGACGATTTCGCCGCGGCGCTGGGTCTCGAGGCCCGGCGTCGTCGCCTTGATCAGCGGGTTCGGCGAGGTGCCGAGCGCCATGATCACGCAGTCCATCGGCAGCTCGAACTCGCTGCCCTCCTTGACGATCGGGCGGCGGCGTCCGGATTCATCCGGCTCGCCGAGCTCCATCTCGACGCAGCGGATGCCGGCGGCCCAGCCGTAGGCGGGATCGCGCGGGTCGGTCACGTCGTTCGGCAGGATCGCGACCGGGTTCGTCAGCGTCTTGAAGATGATGCCCTCTTCCTCCGCGTGCTCGACCTCCTCCTGACGGGCGGGCAGCTCGTGCATGCTGCGGCGGTAGATGATGTACACGTTCTCCGCGCCGAGACGCTTCGCCGTGCGCGCCGCGTCCATCGCGACGTTGCCGCCGCCGACGACCGCGACGTTCTTCGCGTGCTGGATCGGCGTGGCGGAATCCGCGCGGTAGGCCTTCATCAGGTTGCTGCGCGTCAGAAATTCGTTCGCCGAGTACACGCCCTTGAGGTTCTCGCCCGGGATGCCCATGAAGCGGGGCAGGCCCGCGCCGGTGCCGAGGAAGATCGCCTCATAGCCGTATTCGTCCTTCAGCTCCTCGATCGTCAGCACGCGGCCGATGACCATGTTCGTCTCCACCTTGACGCCGAGCGCCTTCAGGTTGTCGACCTCCTTCTGCACGATCGCCTTCGGCAGACGGAATTCCGGGATGCCGTAGACGAGCACGCCGCCCGCAAGGTGCAGCGCCTCGTAGATCGTCACGTCGTAGCCGAGCTTTGCGAGGTCGCCCGCGCAGGTCAGGCCGGCCGGGCCGGAGCCGATCACCGCAACCTTGTGGCCGTTCGGCGGGGACAGGATCGTCTGCGCCGTCGCGTGGGCGTTGTGCCAGTCGGCGACGAAGCGCTCGAGGCGGCCGATCGCGACCGGCTCGCCCTTGATGCCGCGCACGCACTTGCCCTCGCACTGCGTCTCCTGCGGGCATACGCGGCCGCAGACGGCGGGCAGGGAGGAGGAGCGCTGGATCACCTGGTAGGCGGCCTCAAAATCGCCGGCGGCGACCTTCTCGATGAATTCGGGGATATGGATGTTGACCGGGCAGCCGGTGACGCAGGGCTTGTTTTTGCAGTGGAGGCAGCGCTGCGCTTCGTCGATCGCCATCTCCTGTGTGTAGCCGAGGGTGACCTCTTCGAAGTTCTTGTTGCGCACGTTCGGGTCCTGCGCCGGCATCGGGTTCTTAGTCAGTCTCATGTTGGGCATATTCAATCACCATTCCTTGATTTTGCGGGGGCCGGACCGCTGGCCGGCGCGGCCCCGGGGTGTGAAATTCATGTTCACTGGACCTGCTTGTTCAGCAGTGCGCAGGTCTCCTCGCGCGCGTGGCGCTCGAAGTCGAGATAGCTGCGCGCGCGGCTCATGGCCTCGTCGAAGTCGACCTCGTGGCCGTCAAAGTCCGGGCCGTCCACGCAGGCGAACTTCATCTTGCCGCCGACGGTCAGGCGGCAGCCGCCGCACATGCCCGTGCCGTCCACCATGATCGGATTCATGGAGACGATGGTCTTCTGGTCGTATTCCTTCGTCGTCAGGCAGACGAACTTCATCATGATCAGCGGCCCGATCGCGATGACCTCGTCGAAGCGCTCGCCGCTCTCCAGCAGCTTCTTGAGCGGCGCGGTCACGTTGCCGTGCTCGCCGCGGGAGCCGTCGTCCGTCATCAGCGTGAAGTGTTCGGAGCAGGCCTTGAATTCGTCCTCGAGGATCACGAGGTCCTTGCTGCGGAAGCCGACGATCGAGGTGACCTCGGCGCCGAGCCGGTGCAGCTCTTCGGCGACCGGCAGCGCGATGGCACAGCCGACGCCGCCGCCGATCACGCAGACCTTCTTGAGGCCGTCGAGGTGGCTGGGCGTGCCGAGCGGGCCGACGAAATCGGGCAGGCAGTCGCCCTCGTTCAGGTGGTTCAGCTTTTCAGTCGTCGCGCCGACAATCTGGAAAATGATCGTGACCGTGCCCTTCTCGCGGTCGTACCCGGCGATCGTCAGCGGGATGCGCTCGCCGTCCGCCTCGGCGCGCAGGATGATGAACTGACCGGGCTTCGCCTTTTTCGCGATGAGCGGCGCGTCGATTTCCATCCGCGTGACGGTGGGGTTCAGCGCTTCTTTTTTCAGAATCGTATACATAACTCTCAAAACCTTTCTTTCAGTTTTGCTTTTTTTATCCCTGCGGCGCATTTTCAAACGCCGAATCCTGCAAAAAACGCAGGAACGCCTATAGTATAACAGAAAAAAATGCAAATTACAATGCCGAACTGTCAAAAAGTCGCGTGCGGCCTGCTTTTTCAGCAAATCCCCGCCGCGGCGGCGAGACAGGAGGAAAAGCTCGCCGGGCGGCAGGGATTCACATCAGGTTATCGGGTTTTTAGAAATCGACTTCGGTGTCGTAGTAGCAGCACTTGAGGAGCTTTTCCATTTCCTCCTGGCTGGGCTGGCGCGGGTTCGAGCCGGTGCACGCGTCGCCGATCGCGTTTTTCGCGATCTCCGGCAGGCGCTCGAGGAAGACGTCCTCCGGCACAAAGCCGTTTTCGGCCGGGTAGCTGTCCGCGCCGTAGTGCTGAATGCCGTGCGGGATGTTCAGCTCGTCGTTCATCTTTCTGAGGTAGGCAATGAGCAGCGCAACCTTTTCGTCGTCGTCCTTGCCGCCGAGGCCCATGTAATCGGCGATCACGCCGTAGCGCTTCTTTGCGGTCTCATCCTTCGCGTTGAAGGCGATGACCTTCGGCAGGTACATCGCGTTCGCCGCGCCGTGGATGATGTGCGCGCCGTAGTCGGCGAACGCGGCGCCGGTCTTGTGCGCCATCGAGTGCACGATGCCGAGCAGCGCGTTCGAGAACGCCATGCCGGCGAGGCACTGCGCGTTGTGCATGCGGTCGCGGGCGTCCATGTCGCCGTTGTAGGAGGGCACGAGGTCCTTCATGATCATCTCGATCGCGTGGATCGCGAGCGGGTCGGTGAAGTCGGAATTCGCCGTCGAGACGTACGCCTCGATCGCGTGGGTCATCGCGTCCATGCCGGTATGCGCGACGAGCTTCTTCGGCATCGTCTCCGCAAGCTCCGGGTCGACGATCGCGACGTCCGGCGTGATCTCAAAGTCGGCGATCGGGTACTTGATGCCCTTCTCGTAGTCGGTGATGATCGAGAACGCCGTGACCTCGGTCGCGGTGCCGGAGGTGGAGGAAATCGCGCAGAAGCGCGCCTTGCGGCGGAGCTTCGGGATGCCGAACACCTTGCACATGTCCTCGAAGGTGATCTCCGGGTATTCGTACTTGATCCACATCGCTTTTGCCGCGTCGATCGGGGAGCCGCCGCCGATCGCGACGATCCAGTCCGGCTGGAAGGCCATCATCTTCTCGGCGCCGCGCATGACGGTCTCGACCGACGGGTCGGGCTCGATGCCCTCGATCAGCTCGACCTCCATGCCGGCCTCCTTCAGGTAGCCGACCGCGCGGTCGAGAAAGCCGAACCGTTTCATCGAGCCGCCGCCGACGCAGACGACCGCGCGGCTGCCCTCAAAATCCTTGAGCGCTTCGAGCGCGCCCTTACCGTGATATAAATCGCGGGGAAGTGTAAATCTGGCCATAACACAACATCCTTTCTTTTGCCCGCGCCGGCTCGGCGGCCATTCCGCCTGCGGCGCGGAAAACTGTGCCGGGCAGCCGGCCTGCGGCCGCCCTTCTCTCTTTTCGACACCATTGTATACTAAAATGGTAGGAAATGCAAGTGCGAAAATTACATATTAATATTTGATTATCGATATATAGTCATCGAATATTCACAAAGGCGTCGCAGTCCGTTCAAAATTGCGGCGAGAACGCGGCGCGCAGGCCGAAAGGCGCAGCGCTGTCCTATTATGTGGGCGGCGCGCACAGGACGTTTGAAGATTCCGGAAAACGCAAAAGTTTTTCAAATCCGTAAACATTTGCCGGAAAGGCTTTACAAATACGGGGGGCTCATGTAAAATAAGTACAAGTATGACTGCGCGCAGCGGCGCGCAATGATTATGCAATGAAATGAGGAAACTTGCTATGGGTCTCAAGTACAAAAGAGTGCTGCTGAAGCTCAGCGGCGAATCGCTTTCCGGCAGCATCGGCCACGGCATCGATTTTGATACGGTCGTCCGGATCTGTGAGCCGATCAAGAAAATCGTCGATATGGGCTGCGAGGTCGCCATCGTCGTCGGCGGCGGCAATTTCTGGCGCGGGCGCAACAGCGGCAGCATGGACAGAACCCGCGCGGATCACATGGGCATGCTCGCGACGGTCATCAACGCGCTCGGCGTGGCGGACGGCCTCGAGCAGGTCGGCCTGGACGTGCGCGTGCAGACGGCCATCGCGATGCAGGAGGTCGCCGAGCCGTACATCCGCAACCGCGCGGTGCGCCACCTCGAGAAGGGCCGCGTCGTCGTCTTCGGCTGCGGCACGGGCAACCCGTTCTTCTCCACCGACACCGGCGCTGCGCTGCGCGGCGCGGAGATCGACGCCGAGGTGATCCTCAAGGCGACGATGGTGGACGGCGTCTACGATTCCGACCCGAAGAAGAATCCGAACGCCAAAAAGTACGACCGGCTCACCTATATGGATGTGCTGAACCGCAACCTGCAGGTCATGGATATGACGGCGGCCTCCTTCTGCAAGGACCGCGGCATCCCGTTCCTCGTTTTCAGCATCGAGGACCCGGAGAACATCGTCCGCGCCGTCTGCGGCGAAAATGTCGGCACGGTCATCGAGAACGGCTGAGCGTCAGGCAGTTTTTTGGAGGGGAAGCCGTTTCCGAACGGCAATTTTACAAATTTCTAAAAGGACAGGTGCATAGACTATGAAAGAAGTACTGGCAAAGGCCGAAAGCAAAATGAACAAGACCATCCAGAAGCTTGAGGGGGATTATGCCGCCATCCGCGCGGGCCGCGCGAACCCGGCCGTGCTCGACAAGGTGACGGTCGACTATTACGGCGCGCCGACGCCGATCAACCAGCTTGCGGCCGTCTCCGTCACGGAAGCGCGCGTTCTGACGATCCAGCCGTGGGACGGTTCCGTCTGCCGCGCGATCGAGCGCGCGATCCAGACCTCCGACATCGGCATCAACCCGCAGTCGGACGGCAAGACGATCCGCCTCATTTTCCCGCCGCTCACCGAGGAGAAGCGTAAGGAGATCGTGAAGGACGTCAGCAAGATGGCCGAGGACGCGAAGATCGCGCTGCGCTCGATCCGCCGCGACGCGATCGAAAAGCTCAAGGCGATGAAGAAGGACGGCGAGCTGACCGAAGACGACCTCAAGCAGGCCGAAAAGAAGGCGCAGGACATCACGGACAAGAGCACGAAGATCGTCGACGAGCGCTCCGCGGCGAAGCAGAAGGAAGTCCTTACCATCTGATTTCCCGGCCGTGCCGGAATACAGAGGAAAGGACGTAAAGCAATGGCATCACAAAGCAAGGCGGGATCGTCAGCGGTTCCGCAGCATATCGGCATCATCATGGACGGAAACGGCCGGTGGGCCAAAAAGCGCGGCCTGCCGCGCACGGCCGGCCACACCGCCGGGGCGTCGAATTTCCGCACGATCACGCGGTACGCGTCCTCGATCGGCGTGAAGTACCTCACGGTTTACGCGTTTTCCACCGAAAACTGGAACCGCCCCGCGGAGGAGGTTTCCGCGCTGATGAAGCTCTTTCACCAGTACCTCGAGGAGGCGCTGCGGGACTTCATGGACGAAAACATCCGCGTGCGCTTCATCGGCGACGTTTCCGCATTCAACGAAGAGCTGCAGGCGCTGATTCACCGCGTCGAAGAGGCGAGCGCCCCGAAGACCGGCATGGTTCTGAACCTCGCGATGAACTACGGCGGCCGCGCGGAAATCGTGCATGCGGCGCGGGCGCTCGCGCAGCGCGTGCAGGACGGCGCGCTCGAGCCCGGCGATATCGACGAGGCGGCGATCTCCGGCGCGCTTTACACGGCCGGGCAGCCCGACCCCGATCTCATCATCCGCCCGAGCGGCGAGGAGCGGCTCTCAAACTTCCTTTTGTGGCAGAGCGCTTACGCAGAGTTTGTCTCCTTCGACATTCTCTGGCCCGATTTCAAGCCGAAGCATCTGGATCAGGCGATCGAGATATTCAATCGCCGGAACCGGCGCTTCGGCGGCGTATGACTGCGTTTTCTGCGCATGAAAGGAACTGCCTATGAAGGACAGGATTTTTTCCGGAATTATTCTGATTATCTTTTTTCTCGCGATCATCGTGTTCAACCGCTCGTTTCCGCTGGCGCTGAACATCGCGATCGCACTGATCTCGGCGCTCGCCGTGTACGAGGTCATCAAGGCGCTCGGCCTGTCGAAACGCTGGTACATCACGGCGCCGAGCCTCGCGACTGCGGTGCTCGTGCAGTTCTGTGAGTTTCAGGACGCGAACCTGTACATTTACGCGGCGTTCACGGCCTGCGTTTTCGGCGCGCTGCTCGCGAACCACAGGGAGATCTCGTTTAAGGAGATCGCGGTCGTGTACAGCATGGTGGTGATCATCCCGCTCGGCCTGCAGACGATCGTGCTCGTGCGCGGCCTGCATGCGGAGCACGGCATGTTCTACGCGCTGATCTGCGTCTTTGCGGCGTGGATCCCGGACGCCGGCGCGTTCTTTGTCGGAAAGCTTTTCGGCAAGCACAAGCTGTGCCCGGAGATCAGCCCGAAAAAGACCGTGGAGGGGCTGATCGGCGGCGTTATTTCGAGCATTGTGATCCTCGAGCTGTGGGGCTGGGTTTTCGCCGAGGTATTCTACGGCGGCACGCGGGAGATCCATCTGCTGACGCTGTTTGTCATCGGCCTGTTCGGCTCGCTCGTCTCCGTGCTCGGCGACCTGAGCTTTTCGCTCATCAAGCGCAGCTGCCACATCAAGGATTTCGGCAACGTGATCCCGGGGCACGGCGGCGTGCTCGACCGCTTCGACAGCGTGATCTTCACCGCGCCGTTCGTCTACCTCGTGCTGCGCCTGCTGCCGATGGTCTCCTGACGGAAAGGACTGTGATCTGATGAAAAAGCTGGCACTGCTCGGTTCTACGGGCTCAATCGGCACACAGGCGCTCGACGTCGTGCGCTGCATACAGAAGGAGGGCGACGGCGCCGTCGAGGTGACGGCGCTCGCCGCGCACTCCAATATCCGGCTGCTCGAAGCGCAGATCCGGGAATTCAAACCGCAAGCAGTTGCGGTTTTTGATTTACAGGCGGCAGAACAGCTGCGCGCCGCCGTGCGGGACTGCGACGTGCGCGTCTACAGCGGCATGGAAGGGCTGTGCGCGCTCGCCGCGCTGGAGGAAGCCGACATCGTGCTCAATTCGGTCGTCGGCATGGTCGGCCTCGAGCCGACGCTCGCGGCGCTCCGCGCAAAGAAGCAGCTTGCGCTCGCGAACAAGGAAACGCTCGTCGCGGGCGGCGCGCTCGTCATGCAGGCGGCGAAGGAGAACGGCGTGGAGATTTTGCCCGTCGACAGCGAGCACTCCGCGATTTTTCAGTGCCTGCAGGGCATGCACACAAAATCCGACCTCAGCCGGGTTATACTAACGGCGTCGGGCGGGCCGTTTTTCGGCCGGGACCGCGACGCGCTGCGGGACGTGCGCCCGGCCGATGCGCTCAAGCACCCGAACTGGGACATGGGCGCGAAGGTGACGATCGACAGCTCCACGCTGATGAACAAGGGTCTCGAGTTCATCGAGGCAAAGTGGCTGTTCGATATGGACCCCACGGACATCGACGTCGTCGTGCACCGCGAGAGCGTCGTCCACTCGCTGATCGAATACCGCGACAACTCGGTGATCGCGCAGCTCGGCGTGCCGGATATGCGCATCCCGATCCAGTATGCGCTGACGTATCCGCGCCGCTACCCGTCGCCGGTGCGGCGGCTCTCGCTCGCCGACTGGCAGAAGCTCACGTTTTTTGCGCCGGATGAGGAGACGTTCACGTGCTTCGGCGCGTGCAAGCGGGCGATCGGCCGCGGCGGCACGGTGCCGGCCGCGGTCAACGGCGCCAACGAGGCGGCCGTGGCGCTGTTCCTTCAGGAGAAGATCGGCTGGCTCGACATCGGCGAGGCCGTCTGCGCGGTGGCGGATACGTTCCCGGCGCAGCCCGTCGCCTGCGTCGGGGATGTGCTCGAGGCCGACCGCGCCGCGCGGGCGTACGTCGCGGAGAAATTTTGCAGGTAAAGGGGTGTCGCTTTGAACACGATTCTGCAGGGGATCCTGCTCGGGATCATCGGGGTATTGCTGTTTGGGCTGATCATTTTCATCCATGAGCTCGGCCACTTTTTCACGGCGAAGCTCAGCCGCATACGCGTCAACGAATTTGCGATCGGCATGGGGCCGAAGCTGTTCTCGTTCACGCGGGGGGAGACGCAGTACGCGCTGCGCCTGCTGCCCATCGGCGGCTACTGCGCGATGGAAGGGGAGGACGAATCGAGCGACGATCCGCATGCGTTCGGCAACCGGCCGGTCTGGCAGCGGATTATCGTCGTCGCGGCGGGCGGCATCATGAACATCCTGCTCGCGATCATCATGATGATGGTGCTGCGCGGGCAGACCGATATTTACGCCACAACGCAGATTTCGCGGTTCATTGAAGGCTCGGCGCTGGAGGCGGCCGGCATGCAGGTGGGCGATACGATCACCGAGGTAAATGACTACGCGATCTGGACCGATCAGGATTTCAATTTTGCGCTGAGTCTGGCCTCACTCGACGCGACGGGCGATACAGCAACGCTTGATTTTGAAGTCAAACGTGGAGATGAGACACTCCGGTTTGACGATGTGCCGGTTGACCTGAGGCAGACGGAGGACGGTAAAAGTCACATAGTGCTTGATTTTTATGTGGTCGGCGAGGAGCGGACGGTCTGGACGCTCATCAAAAAATCGTTTGCCGATACGGTCTCGACGGTGCGCATGGTGTACGAGAGCCTGATCGGCCTCGTCACCGGGCGCTTCGGCTTCAATGAGCTGGCCGGCCCCGTCGGTACGGCGCAGGCCGTCACGCAGGTGGCGAGCGCCGGGCTCGAGAGCAGCTTCGGCGATGCGGTGAACAATATCCTGTATATCATGCTGATCATTTCGGTGAACCTCGGCATTGTGAACCTGCTCCCGCTGCCGGCGCTCGACGGCGGACGGATCGTGTTTCTGCTGATCGAGGCGATCTTCCGGCGGCCGGTTCCGGCGCGCTACGAGCGCTGGGTGCACGCGGGCGGCTTTGCGCTGCTCCTGTGCCTGATGGTCGCGGTCACGTTCAACGACATTGCGCGCATCGTGACGGGCGGATAGCGCCCGCGCATCATGAAATTTGTGGCGCAGCTCCTGCAGGCTGCGCCCGCGGGAAGGGCGGCACCGGGCTGCCCGGAAAGGACAGGGAAATGAAACGGATTTCGAAACAGGTGACGGCGGGAAACGTCAGGATCGGCGGCGGCGCGCCGGTTACGGTGCAGTCGATGCTGAACGTCCCGTCCAGCGACATAGAGGGGAGCGTCCGGCAGGCCGTGGCGCTCGAAAAGGCGGGCTGCGAGATCCTGCGCGCCGCGATCCCGGATATGGATGCGGTGCGGCTGATCCCGGCGATCAAGAAGAAGATCTCGATCCCGCTCGTTGCAGACATTCATTTCGACTACAAGCTCGCGCTTGAGGCGGCGCATGCGGGCGTCGACAAGATCCGCATCAACCCCGGCAACATCGGCGGCGACGACCGCGTGAAGGCCGTGGCGCAGATCTGCCGGGAGAAGAAGATCCCGATCCGCATCGGCGTCAATTCCGGCTCGGTCGAGAAATCGATCCTCGCAAAATACGGCGCGCCGACGGCCGAGGCGCTGTGCGAAAGCGCGCTGTACCACGCGTCGCTGCTCGAGAAGTTCGACTTCACGGACATCGTGATCTCACTCAAGTCCTCGTCGGTCGACACGAACATCCGCGCCTATGAGCTGATCGCCGGGCAGTGCGACTATCCGCTGCACCTCGGCGTCACCGAGACCGGCACGGCCCGCATGGGCATCGTCAAGTCGGCCATCGGCATCGGCAGCCTGCTGCAGCGCGGCATCGGCGATACGCTGCGCGTCTCGCTGACGGCGGACCCCGTCGAGGAGATCCGCACGGGGCGCGACATCCTCTCGGCGCTCGGCCTGCGCGGCGGCGTGCACTTCGTCTCCTGCCCGACCTGCGGCAGGACGCGCATCGACCTGATCGGCCTCGCGAACCGCGTCGAGGCGGCGCTCGAGCACGTCGACAAGGACATCACGGTCGCCGTCATGGGCTGCGTCGTCAACGGCCCGGGCGAAGCGCGCGAGGCGGACATCGGCGTTACCGGCGGCAACGGCGAGGGCCTGATCTTCAAGAAGGGGCAGATCATCCGGAAAGTGCCGGAGGCGGAGCTGCTCCCCGCCCTGATGGCCGAAATCGAAAAGCTCTGAACCGATAGGGGAACTGGATTTGAAAACAATAGGCGATTTGATGAACCGCGCCGGGCTTCCGGTGCAGGAAGATCTGGCCGCCGGTCAGATCGAGAAAATTGAAATCTACCGTGAGAAACAGGCTGTGCGGATCCGCACAGTCTTTCCGCGTTTTACGCCGTACAGCGCGCTGCGCGGGCTGAACGGGCAGCTGCGCGACCGGATGCTGCCCGGCATGCGCGTGGAGATTGCCCCGCGCTTTGCGCCGGAGATGTGGTCGGCCGACTGCCTGCCCGCCGTGCTCGAGCGCGTGCGCGAGCTGGACGCGAGCCTCAACGGCACGTTCCGCGATTCGACGGCGGTGCTCGAGGGGGATAAGCTGATCATCACGCTCATGCACGGCGGCGGCGACCTGCTCGAGAAGCGCCGCACCGACCGGAAGATCAGCGAGACCGTGCTCGAGTGGTTCGGCGTGCCGGTCACCGTGGAATTCACCGGCAAGACGAAGCTCGAGAGCGGCGACGAGTCGGTGATCCAGAAGCTGCACATCGAGGAGGAAAAACGGATGCGCGCCGCGGTCGTCGAGGAGGTCGAGCGCTACGAGGCCTCGATGAAGGAGAAGGCCGCCAAGCGGCGCGTCAGCGTGCGCGAGGGCGCGAGCCTGATGCCGCAGATCATCCTCGAGACGGCGCGCTCGCTGATCGGCAACGTGCCGAAAAAGGCGCCGGTGCCGATCAGCGAGGCGACGGTCGAGGCCGGGCGCGTCACGATCTGGGGCGAGGTGTTCGACCTCGAGGTCAAGGAGACGCGCGACGGCACGCGGAAGATCTATTCGATCGACATCACCGACTACACGAATTCGATCACGCTCAAGCTGATCCAGTCCGTGAGCGAGTGCTCGGGCGCCGACAGCATCAAAAAGGGCATGGCGCTGCTCGTGACCGGCTCGGTCGAGTACGACAAATACGACCGCGAAAACGTCATGCGGCCGAACGCGGTGGCCCGCGCCGAGATGGTCGAAATCGTCGACTCGGCGAAGGAAAAGCGCGTGGAGCTGCATTTACATACCAACATGTCCGCGATGGACGGCATGACCCCCGCCGCGGACCTCATCAACCAGGCGTACAAGTGGGGCCAGAAGGCCATTGCGATCACCGACCACGGCGTCGCGCAGGCCTTCCCGGACGCGATGAACGCCTGGCTCAAGATCAAAAAGGGCGGCGGCGACTTCAAGGTCATCTACGGCGTTGAAAGCTATTTCGTCAACGACCTTGTGCCCGCCGTCACCGGCGAGACGGACGCGCGGCTCGACGCGGATTTCATCTGCTTCGACCTCGAGACGACCGGCCTTTCGCCGAAGTCCGAGCGCATCACCGAAATCGGCGCGGTGCGCATCCACGGCGGCGAGATCACCGAGCGCTTCAACACGTTCGTCGACCCCGAAAAGCCGATTCCGCAGAAAATCACCGAGCTGACCGGCATCACCGACGAAATGGTGCGGGGCGCGCCGAAAGAGGAAGAGGCCGTGCGCGCGTTCTTTGAATTCTGCGGGGAGGGCGCGATCCTCGTCGCGCACAACGCAGGCTTCGACACCTCGTTCCTGCGCGCGGCCTGCGGCCGGCACGACATGGAATTCCCGTACGTCTACATCGATACGGTCGCCATGTGCCGCGCAATGCTCAAGGACATCAAGAACTGCAAGCTCGACACGGTCGCGAAATACCTGAAGCTCAAGCCGTTCAACCACCACCGCGCCTCGGACGATGCGGCGGTGCTCGGCGAGATCTTCCTCAATCTGATCCAGCGGCTGCGCGACGACTTCGGCGCGGAGAGCGTGCACGACATCAACGCGGCGCTTGCGGGCGGCGACCCGAAGAAGCTGCCGACGTACCACCAGATCATCCTCGTGAAGAACCTCGTCGGCCTGAAGAACCTGTACAAGCTGATTTCCTACGGACACCTCGATTACTTCTATAAGCGCCCCCGCACGCCGAAAAGCGTGCTCGACAAGCACCGTGAGGGCCTGATCCTCGGCTCGGCCTGCGAGGCGGGCGAGCTGTTCCGGGCGATGACGCGGAACGAGCCGTTTGAAAAGCTGATGGAGATCGCCGCTTACTACGATTACCTCGAGATCCAGCCGCTCGGCAACAACATGTTCATGGTGCGCAACGGCGAGTGCGACGTCGCGCAGCTCAAGGAGTACAACCGCACGATCGTGCGGCTCGGCGAGCGGCTGAACAAGCCGGTCGTCGCGACGGGCGACGTGCACTTCAAGGACCCGAAGGACGCCGCCGGCCGCGCGATCCTGATGGCCGGCCAGGGCTTCTCCGACGCCGACGAGCAGGCGCCGCTGTACATGCGCACGACGGACGAAATGCTGGGGGAGTTCGAATATCTCGGAAAGGAAAAGGCGTACGAGGTCGTCGTGACGAACCCGAACAAGATCGCCGACATGATCGAGGAGATCCGCCCGATTCCCGAGGGCGTGTTCCCGCCGTTCATCGACGGCGCCGAGGAGCAGCTCAACTCGATCACCTGGGCGCGCGCCAAGGAGAAGTACGGCGACCCGCTGCCGGAGATCGTCGAAAAGCGTCTGGCGCGCGAGCTCGGCTCCATCAACAAGCACGGCTTCTCGGTGCTGTACATGACGGCGCAGAAGCTCGTCGCAGACAGCGAGGCGCATGGCTACCTCGTCGGCTCCCGCGGCTCCGTCGGCTCGTCGTTCGTCGCGACGATGTCCGGCATTTCGGAGGTCAATCCGCTTGAGCCGCACTACATCTGCCCGAACTGCAAGTACAGCGAGTTCATCACCGACGGCTCGTACCTCTCGGGCTTCGACCTGCCGCCGAAGAAGTGCCCGCGCTGCGGCGGGGATCTCGACCGCGACGGACACACGATCCCGTTCGAGACGTTCCTCGGCTTCGACGGCGACAAGACGCCGGATATCGACCTCAACTTTTCCGGCGAATACCAGAGCGGCGCGCACCGCTACACCGAGACGCTGTTCGGCCGTGAAAACGTCTTCAAGGCCGGCACGATCGCGACGGTTGCGGACAAGACCGCGTTCGGCTACGTGAAGAAATACGCCGAAGAGCGCGGGCGCACGCTGCACAAGGCCGAGGAAAAGCGCCTTTCGATCGCCTGCACCGGCATCAAGCGCACGACGGGCCAGCACCCGGGCGGCATGGTCGTCGTCCCGAAGGGGAAGGAGATCTACGACTTCTGCCCGGTGCAGCACCCGGCCAACGACCAGAACTCCGACAACATCACGACGCACTTCGACTTCCACTCGATCCACGACACGATCTGCAAGCTCGACGAGCTCGGGCACGACGTGCCGACGATCTACCGCTACCTCGAGGATTACACCGGCATCCCGGTCATGAAGGTCTCGATGAGCGACCCGGCGGTCATGTCGCTGTTCACCTCGACCGAGGCGCTCGGCGTCAAGCCCGAGGACATCGGCTCGCAGACCGGCACGTTTTCGCTGCCGGAGTGCGGCACGCCGTTCGTGCGGCAGATGCTCATCGATTCGCAGCCGAAAACCTTCTCGGATCTGCTGCAGATCTCCGGCCTGTCCCACGGCACGGACGTCTGGCTCGGCAACGCGCAGGACCTCATCAAGGACGGCACCTGCACGATTTCCACGGTCATCGGCACGCGAGACAGCATCATGACCTACCTGCTCCTGAAGGGTCTCGAGCCGAAGATGGCGTTCAAGATCATGGAGATCACGCGTAAGGGCAACGCGAAGAAGCTGTTCACGCAGGAGCACATCGCCGCGATGAAGGAGCACGACGTACCGGACTGGTACATCGAGTCGTGCTACAAGATCAAGTACATGTTCCCGAAGGCGCACGCGGCGGCGTACATGATCGCGACGCTCCGCCTCGGCTGGTACAAGGTGCACCGCCCGGTCGAGTACTATGCGGCGTACTTCACGGTGCGCAGCGAGGACTTCGACGGCGCGACGGCCGTGCAGGGCAAGGCGGCCGTGCAGCGGCGCATGAAGGAGCTCGAGCTCAAGATGAAGGAAAAGCAGGCCTCGGCCAAGGAGGAGGCGGCGTACGCCACGTTCCAGATCATCAACGAGATGCTGGCGCGCGGCATCGAGTTGCTGCCGGTCGACCTCAAGCACTCCGATGCGAAGAAATTCCTCGTCGAGGACGGCAAGATCCGCCTGCCGTTTTCCTCGCTTTCCGGCGTCGGCGAGAGCGCCGCGCACGGCCTCTGGGAGGCGTGCAAGGACGGCGCAGACTTCATTTCGATCGACGAGCTGCAGAGCCGCGCAAAGGTTTCGAGCGCCGTGATCGAGACGCTCAAGGGCGCCGGCGCGCTGCAGGGCCTGCCGGACAGCAGCCAGACGACGCTGTTCTGATGCACCCGGCATGAGAAAGGCATAAAATGGACAGAGAAAAGATCGCCGGGATTACCCCCGAACAAATCCGCGCATTCCGCCTGCGCGCGCACCATCTCGACCGGAAGCTGCCGCCCGGCGCGCTGGAAGCGGCGGCCTCGGTCTGCGGCTTTCAGAATTCGCCGCCCGGCGCCTGGGAAACCGCGCTGTGGAACCGCGTGGAAGGCTGCACCCTGCAGGCGGCGCAGGACGCGCTGTACCGCGAAAAGCGTCTGTTGCAGGCGTGGAGCGTGCGCGGCGCGCCGCTCGTATTTCCGGCGGTGGAAAGCGGCGTGTTCCTCGCGCCACTCGCCGCAGCCGCGGGCGAAACGCCGTGGATCTACACGCGCGGGATCACCGCGGCGCTCGATTTCCTCGGCATGGCGTTCGATGATCTGCTGCCGCTTGTTTTGCGGGCGGCGGAATATCTGGAAACGCACACCGTGACGCGCAAGGAAGCGCTCGACGCGGCGTTTGCGGAGATCGTGGAAGCGGCGCTGCCCGCGGAAAAGCTGCCGCTGTGGCGCGCGCCCTCGATGTACGGCCCGCGGCAGACGGTCGGCGGCGCGGTCGTCTCGTTCATGCTCCGGCCGTGCGCGTTCCGGTTCCGCGTGGTGTTCGGCGCGCGCGACGGCATCCACCCGACGTTCACATCGTTCCGCCGCTGGACCGGCCATATGCCCGCGGTGCCGCCCGATGCGGAAAAGCGCCTTGTGCAAAAGTTCCTGCATGCGCACGGGCCGGCGGACGTCTCGGCGTTCGGCGCGTGGCTCGGCTGCTGTCCGCAGCAGGCGAAGCGGCTCTGGCAGACCGCGGCGGCGGAGATGGAGCCGGTCCGGGTCGCGGGCAGAACGCGGTATGTGCTCGCCGAAGATCTGGAAGCGCTGCGCGCCGCCGGGGGCGACGCGGACGCGTGGCGGCTGCTCGGGCCGCACGACCCGTACCTCGATTTCCGCGACCGGGCGCTTTTGCTCGAGGCCGTGGAAAGGCAGCGCGCCGTCTGGCAGACGGTGTCGAATCCCGGCGTGCTGCTGCGCGGCGGGCGCGTCGCCGGCGTCTGGCGGCAGAAGCTGCAAAAAACGAGTGTGGCCGTCGAGATGACGCTGTTCGAGTCGGCGGATGCTGCGGCGCGGGAACGGCTTGAGGCGGAAGCCGCGCAGTATGCGGCTTTCCGCGGCGTTTCGCTCCGCGCATGCACATTCCGGGCGGAGGCGTAGTCCGTCCCGCGCGGTTTGGGGATTGACAGGACGCCGCCGATATGGTATTATTACATCACATTACTATGATAAAGCGCGGCGCGGATTGCCGCCGCCGCTTTCCCGGGGGCTTACCGGCGCCCGGAATCCTTTGGAGAGAGGGTGCTTGTTCCCATGAAGCGCTTCAATAAAGTTACGCCGGAGGGCACGAAGGACATCCTGTTTGAGGAGTGCCTTGCGCGGCGTGAGGTCAGCCGCAGGCTTGCGCAGGTGTTCCAGATGCGCGGCTACAACGAGGTCATCACGCCCGGTATCGAATACTACGACGTGTTCGACGCTGCGGATGCGGCGATCCCGCAGTACGAGATGTACAAGTCGACCGACAACAAGGGCCGTCTGATTGTTTTCCGGCCCGACCTCACGCTGCCGATCGCCCGCCTTACGGCGACGCGGCTGCAGTCGATGGAAAAGCCGGTCCGCCTCTACTACAACCAGCCGGTGTACCGCAACCGCAAGGACCTTTCCGGCCGCAGCGACGAATCGATGCAGGCGGGCATCGAGCTGCTCGGCGCCGCCGGGCTGCGGGCCGACATCGAGGTGATCGCCGCGGCGGTCGACGCGCTTTCGGCCTGTACGGAGCGCTTCCGGTTCGAGATCGGCAACGCGCGGTTTTTCCGCCTGCTGGCCGACGAGCTCCCGGTTTCCGACGACCGCCGGGAGGACATCCGCATGACGATCGAGTCGAAGAATTACGCGGCGCTCGGCGACATGCTCGACGGGCTTGAACCGTCGCTGTACACCGAGGCGATCCGCAAGCTGCCCCGCCTGTTCGGCGGCGCGGAGGTCTTTGCGGAGGCGGAGCGCTTCTGCGTCGGGCATCCGGCGCTTTCCGAGACCTTGAACTACACGCGCACGCTGTACGGCGCGCTCGCGGCGCTCGGGCTCGGCGACCGCCTGATGGTCGACTTCGGCCTTGTCCAGCGCAACGACTATTACACCGGCGTGGTGTTCAGCGCCTATGCCGAGCATTACGGCGACGCGATCCTGATGGGCGGCCGCTACGACAACCTCCTGCAGCAGTTCGATGCGCCGATGCCCGCCATCGGCTTTGCGGCGGATGTGGACGCCCTCGCCGCGTGCCTTGCGGAGAGCGCCGCAGTGCCGGTGCCCGACGTGCTCGTGCACGCGCACCCGGGCGCGGAGGCGCGCGCGCAGCTGTGCATCCGCGCGCTGACGGCCGAGGGCAGGCGCTGCGAAAGCTCCGTGTTTGAGACGGCGCAGGCGGCGCGGGAATACGCCGTGCGCCGCGGCATCCCCGAGGTTGTCGAGATCGGATTGGAGGAGAACGCATGAAGCCGCTGAGAATTGCCCTGACGAAGGGCCGTCTGGAAAAAGACACGGTCGCCGCCTTTGAGCGGATCGGCCTCGACTGCACGCAGGTGCGCGAGAAGGGCCGCCGGCTGATTCTGCCGGTCGGCAGCGGCGAGATCGAGGTCGTGCTCGCGAAGGCCGCGGACGTCATCACGTATGTGGAAAACGGCGTGTGCGACCTCGGCGTCGTCGGCAAGGACACGATCATGGAAAACGGCAGCCACTTCTTCGAGATCCTCGACCTCGGCTTCGGCCGGTGCCGCTTCGCGCTCGCCTGCAAAAAGGGCGTGGATTTCTTCAGTGGCTACAGGGCGAAGACCGTCGCGACCAAGTACCCGAACATCGCGCGCCAGTTTTTCGAGAGCCGCGCCATGGACGTGCGGATCATCAAGATCGAGGGTTCGGTGGAGCTCGCGCCGCTGCTCGGCCTGGCCGACGGCATCGTCGATATTGTGGAAACCGGCGCGACGCTGCGCGAAAACGGGCTTGAGGTCGTGGAGACCATCACGCAGATTTCGGCGCGCCTGATTGCAAACACCGCGAGCCTCAAGCTGCGCAAGGCGGAGATCGAATCGCTCGCCGCGCGGCTGGAGCGCTCCATCGCTGAAAGCAGAGGGGAGAAAACCGTATGATTCGTATAGCCAAGGGCGACCGCGCGTACTGCGAGCGCTTTATCCAGAGCCTCAAGGACCGCGTGCGCGAGAACGACCGCAGCGTGGAGGACGGCGTCGCCGCGATCCTCCGGGACGTGCGCGACAATGGCGACCGCGCCGTGCGGGCGTATTCCGAAAAGTTTGACGGCTGGGTGCCCGACTCGCTCGAGATTTCGATGGCGGAGATCGAGCGCATCACGGCGGACTGCGACCCCGCGTTCCTCGCCGCGATGGAGCGCGCCGCGGAGAACATCCGCGCGTTCCATGCGCGCCAGAAGCAGCAGAGCCGCATCGACCCCGAGCGAAACGGCGTGCTGATGGGCCAGCGCGTGCGCGGCCTGCACCGCGTCGGCGTCTATGTGCCGGGCGGCACGGCGGCGTATCCGTCCTCCGTGCTGATGAACGTGATCCCGGCGAAGATCGCCGAGGTCGGCGAGATCGTCATGGTCACGCCGCCGGGGCGCACCGGCAAGCCGGACAAGAACATTCTGGCCGCGGCGAAGATCGCGGGCGTCGACCGCGTGTTCCTGATCGGCGGCGCGCAGGCCGTGGCGGCGCTCGCCTACGGCACCGAGAGCGTGCCGAAGGTGGACAAGGTCGTCGGCCCCGGCAACATTTTCGTCGCGACGGCGAAAAAGCTGCTCTACGGCACGATCGACATCGACATGATCGCCGGGCCGAGCGAGATCCTCGTGATCGCCGACTCGAGCGCGAAGCCCGAATACCTCGCGGCCGACCTGATGAGCCAGGCCGAGCACGACCGCATGGCCTCGGCGATCCTCATCACGCCGGACGAAGCGCTCGCCAGGGCGACGGCGAACGAGATCGAGCGCCAGATGGAGACGCTTTCGCGCCGCGACATCATCCGCGAATCGATCGACAATTTCGGCGCGATCATCGTCTGCGAAAGCCTGACGGAGGCCGTCGACTTTGCGAACGAGCTTGCGCCGGAGCACCTCGAGGTCTGCTGCGAGAACCCGCTCGAGTACATCGGAAAGCTCGACAACGCCGGCTCCGTGTTCCTCGGGAACTACTCGCCCGAGCCGCTCGGCGATTACTTTGCCGGTCCGAACCACGTGCTGCCCACGAGCGGCACGGCGCGCTTCTTCTCGCCGCTTTCGGTCGACGACTTCATCAAGAAGTCGAGCTTCATCTACTACACGAAGGACGCGCTGCTCGCGGCCGCCGACGACATCATCCGCATCGCGGAGACCGAGGAGCTGACGGCGCATGCGAACTCCATCGCCGTGCGCCGCGATACGCCGTGACGCGCGTAAAAAAGCATGCGTCCCCGCGCGGCCCGTCTGCGGGACGGCCGCAAACTCAAAGGAAAGGAAACGCTTTCGCAGGGCGGAAGCTGTGGTCAGAACCATGTATGAACTGAACGACAAGATCCGCGATCTTGAGCCGTATGAGCCGATCGCGGGCGATTACAAGATCCGGCTGGACGCCAACGAATCGTTCCTGTACCTGCCGGAATCGGTCATGGCGAGCGCGCTGCATTCGATGTTTTCGGTCGAGCTGAACCGCTACCCGGACCCGACGGCAAAGGCGCTGTGCGAGGCGTTTGCGCGCGCGTACGGCGTTGAGCCGGCGCACGTCGCGGCGGGAAACGGCTCGGACGAGCTGATCTCCGTCATTTTCCAGAGCTTTCTGCAGAAAGGGGATGCTTATGCGACGATCGCGCCGGACTTCTCCATGTACGATTTTTACGGCTATATCGCCGAGTGCCGCGGCGTTGCGATCCCGAAGCGGGACGACTGGACGATCGATGTTGACAAGGTCATTGAAACGTGCAACAATGAAGGGGTAAAGCTGCTGATTTTCAGCAACCCCTGCAACCCGACGTCGCTCGGCCTCGACCGCGAGGCGGTGCGCCGGATCGTCTCGGGCGTCTCGGCGCTCGTCGTGCTCGACGAGGCCTACATGGACTTCTGGGACGAGCCGATGCTGCCGGAGGCCGCGGCATACGACAACCTGCTGGTGCTCAAGACCTGCTCGAAGGCGTTCGGCCTGGCGGCGCTGCGCGTCGGGTTTGCGGTCGGCAGCGAGAAGCTGATCCGCGCGATCAAGGCGGTCAAGTCGCCGTACAACGTCAACGCGCTTTCCCAGCGCATGGCGGAGGTCGTCCTCAAAAGCCGCGGCGAATGCGGCGCGGCCACGCGGCGGATTTTGCTTTCGCGCGACGAGCTGCAGGCCGGGCTCGAGCAGATCGCCGGGCAGTTTGCGGGGCAGATGGAGGTCGTGCCGAGCGTGACGAATTTCGTCGTGGTCCGCACGCTGCAGGCGGAGGCGCTTTTTAAGAAGCTGCTTTCGGATTCGATCGCGGTGCGGTACTTCAAGAATCTCTCCGCGCTGCGCATCACGGCCGGCTCGACCAGCGAAAACGCCGCGGTGCTCGACCACATCCGGCGCTTTTTTGAAGCAAATCACGAGGCTTGAATACAGAAAGGGATGTGCCTATGGAACGCATGGCGACGGTCACGCGCACGACAAAGGAGACGGATATTGAGCTTACGCTCCGTCTGGACGGCGGCGCGGTGGAGGTTTCCACCGGCGTCGGCTTTTTCGACCATATGATGACGGCGTTCGCCGTGCACGGCGGCTTCGGCCTGCAGCTTCGCGCGGTGGGCGACTGGCACGTCGACTGCCACCACACCGTCGAGGATACCGGCATCGTGCTGGGGCGGGCGTTCAAGAAAGCGCTCGGCGACCGCGCGGGCATCGAGCGGTACGGTCACGCGCTGATCCCGATGGACGAGGCGCTCGGCTTCTGCGCGGTGGACGTCAGCGGGCGGCCGTACCTCGCGTTCGACGCCGCGTTCCCGCAGGAGCGCGTCGGCGATTTCGACACCTGCATGACCGAGGAATTTTTCCGCGCGCTCTGCGACAACGCGGGCTTTACGCTGCATCTGCGCTGCCCGTACGGGAAAAATGCGCATCATATGATCGAGGCGCTGTTCAAGGCGGCCGCGCACGCGCTCTGCGATGCGACCGCGGAAAACAGCACCGGCGCAGTACTCTCCACAAAGGGGACGCTCAGCGAATAAGGCCGGACGGCGAAGAAAAACAGAACGGGCGGCCGCGCGCCGCATCACAACAGCATGGGGGAACAGGATGATTATTTTACCGGCAATTGACTTGAAGGACGGGCGCTGCGTGCGCCTGTTTCAGGGGGACTACGCCACGGCGGAACAGGTGGCGGCGGACCCCGTAGCGACGGCGAAGTCGTTTGAAGCGGACGGCGCGCGCTGGATGCACGTCGTCGATCTCGACGGCGCGAAGGCGCGCAGGCCCGTGAACGACGCGACGATCTTTTCGATCCGCGACAACACGTCGCTGAACATCGAGGTCGGCGGCGGCATCCGCGACATGGAGGGCGTCGAATACTACCTCTCCCGCGGCGTCAACCGCGTGATCCTCGGCTCGGCGGCGCTGACCGACCCGGCGTTCGTGCGCGAGGCGGTAAAGCGCTACGGCAAGAAGATCGCGGTCGGCATCGACGCGCGCGACGGCAAGGTGGCGGCCGAGGGCTGGACCGAGCAGAGCGAGATCGACTATATGGAGATGGCGCGGCGCATGGAGGACATCGGCGTGCGCTATCTGATCGTCACCGACATCGCGAAGGACGGCACGATGGCCGGGCCGAACCTCGTCATGCTCGACAAAATCAACCGCGCGGTTTCGTGCAACGTCATCGCAAGCGGCGGCGTCAGCAACCTCAAGGACATTGTCGACCTCAACAACCTCGGGCTTTACGGCGCGATCGCGGGCAAGGCGCTCTACACGAAGGCGCTCGACCTGCGCGCGGCGGTATCGGCCTGCCAGCGCCTTTCCGGCAACATGCTGAAGGTGCGCGAGGAGATCGAGGACCATCTGGAGCGCTACTTCGTCAAGTCGGACCTGATCCCCGCGATCATTCAGGAGGCGGCGACCGGCGAGGTGCTGATGCTCGCCTACATGAACCGCGAGTCGATGATCAAGACGCTGGAGACCGGCTACACCTGGTTTTACAGCCGCAGCCGCCAGACGCTCTGGAACAAGGGCGCGACGAGCGGCCATGTGCAGAAGGTCGTGAGCATCGCGGCCGACTGCGACGACGACACGCTGCTCGTCAAGGTCGTGCAGACCGGCCCGGCGTGCCACACCGGCAGCCACAGCTGCTTCTTTAAGGAGATTTTCTGACCCGGCGGCGCATCCGGGGCCGAACGGCTTCGGCGCAGCCCGCAAAGGACGGCGCAGGTTTCTTCGGGTTTGCGGAGAAATCCGGGCTTTGAACCGCGCATATCAAGCGAGAAAGAAGGATGAACATGGATATTTTGCAGCAGCTCTACGAGACCGTGCTCGCCCGCAAGGGGGAAAAGCGCGAGGGCTCCTACACGTGCTATCTTTTTGAGCAGGGCACCGACAAGATTCTCAAGAAGTGCGGCGAGGAGTGCAGCGAGGTGATCATCGCCGCGAAAAACGGCGACAACGCGGAGACCGTGCTCGAGATCAGCGACCTGCTCTACCACCTGACTGTTTTGATGGTGAACGAGGGCATCGCGCTCGAGGACGTCCGCGCCGAGCTGGACCGCCGCCACGGCAAGACCGGCAACCTCAAGAAATTCCATCAGGTGGACAAAAACACATGACGGACGACAGAAAGCGCGCCCTGTGGGCGCAGGCGGCTTCTGAGGCGGCAACGGCCGCGGACGGCTGTGCGGACGCGGCGCTGCCGTGGCGCTACCGGCAGAAAGTCGAGGACTTTTTGAAGCCGCAGAGCCGTATACTGGATATGGCCCCCGGCGACGGCGCGTTCCTGCTCGCGCTGCGCCACCCGTTCGCGCAGACGAGCGTCGCGGAGAGCCGTCCGGCGGCGCTGCAGCGCTGCGAAAAGAAGCTCGCGCCGCTCGGCATTGCGGTGCGGCAGAGCGTGGGGGACGGAACGCTGCCGTATGACGACGAATCGTTCGACCTCGTTCTGGACCGCGGCGCGCTGTATGCGGCCGGCGAGGTGCGCCGCGTCTTAAAGCCCGGCGGCTACTTCATCACCGAGCAGGCGGGCGGCAGCGACAGCCTGCGGCTGCGGCGGATGCTCGGCGGCGGGGCGGAGCGCCTGGATTTTAATCTGGAAAACGAGATCCCGCGCTTTCTGCGCGCGGGCTTTTCGATCAACTACAAGGACCAGTGCTATGCGGCGGCGCGCTTTTCGGATACGGCGGCGCTTGTCCGCTACGCGGCGGCGCGCCCGCAGCTGTTCCCGGGCTTCTCGGTGGACGGCTGTTTTGCGCAGCTTCTGACGCTCGACGCGCTCTGCGCGCGGCAGGGTTACATCCCCGACACGCGGCACCGGTTCATTTTGATTGCACGAAAACGAAAGGACGGAAAAAACGATGGGTGATTTCAGCATACGCTTTGCTGCGCGCGAGGATGTTCCCACGATCCTCGAATTTATCCGGGCGCTCGCCGCTTACGAGAAGATGGAGGACCAGGTGATCGCGGACGAGACGCTGCTCGAAACCTGGATCTTCGAGAAGCGGAAGGCCGAGGTGCTGCTGGCGTTCGAGGGCGATACGCCGGTCGGCTTCGCGCTTTTCTTCCACAATTTTTCGACGTGGCTCGGCCGCGCCGGCATTTACCTCGAAGATCTCTTCGTGCTGCCCGAATACCGCGGCAGGGGATACGGCAAGCTGCTGCTGAAGCGGCTGGCGCGCATCGCGGTGCAGCGCGGCTGCGGCCGGCTGGAGTGGGCGTGCCTCGACTGGAACGAGCCGAGCATCGCGTTTTACAAGTCGGTCGGCGCCACGGCGCTCGACGAGTGGACGACGTACCGCGTGACGGGCGACGCACTGCTCGCGCTGGCTTCGCGCATCTGAGCATCGCCGTTCCCTGCGGGTGGGGCGCTGCGGCGAAAAACGCGCGGCGCAGGGGTACGCCCCGCGCTCAGCGCGATGCGCGCGTGCCAGATCGAGATTCAGGAATAGGCGGAACAGGCGCGAACAAGCGGAACAAACGCAAAAAAGGCAAGGCCGGCGGGAAATACCTGCCGGCCCTTTTGCGCGCTTGCATTTCTGCGCGGAATATGGTAAAACTTAACTTGCGGCCCGCGGGCCGCGGAAATCGGGCGCCGAACGGGCGCGGATGGGGGAAGCCCGCTATGAAGAAAATCCTGTTTATTGCGACCGGCGGCACGATCGCCTCGGCCAAAACCGAAAACGGCCTGACGCCGGCGATCACCTCGGAGGAGCTTTTGGACGCCGTGCCGGAGATCCGCACGATGTGCACGGTCGACACCGTGCAGCCGTACAGCCTGGACAGCACGAACATGTGCTGGCGGCAGTGGGTGCATCTCGCGCAGATCATCCGCGACGGCTACGCGCAGTACGACGGCTTTGTGATCACGCACGGCACGGATACAATGGCCTACGCCGCGGCGACGATGTCGTACCTTGTGCAGCGCAACCTGAAGCCCATCGTCTTTACGGGCGCGCAGAAATCGATCGAGGAGCCGGACGGCGACGCGCGGCGCAATCTGTACGAGGCGTTCGCCTACGCGACGGACGACCGCGCCTGCGGCACGCACGTCGTGTTCAACAGCCATGTGATCGCCGGCACGCGCGCGCGCAAAACGCACTCGAAGAGCTTCGACGCGTTTTCGAGCATCGATTATCCGGACATCGGCGTGTTTTTCGACCGGAAGCTCTTCTGCTATATCGACGAGCGCCCGGAGTACGGCGACGTCCGCTTTTACGACCGGCTTGTGCCGGAAATCCTCTCCATACGCGTGATCCCGGGCATGGACCCCTCGATTTTCGACTATATCAACGCGAACTGCCGCGGCGTCGTCATCGAGAGCTTCGGCGTCGGCGGCATCCCGTACTACGGCGACAACGCCTTTGAGGAGAAGATCGCCGCGATGATGGAGAATGGCGTGCGCGTCGTGATCACGACGCAGGTCCCGCACGAGGGCAGCAACCTCTCCGTTTACCGGGTGGGGCATATCATCAAGGAAAAATACCGCGTCCTCGAGGCCACGAGCATGACGACCGAGGCGGTCATCGCCAAGATGATGTGGGCGCTCGCCTATTCCGACAGCCGCGAGAGCTTTGAGCGGCTTTTCCAGCGGCCTGTCGGCAAGGACAAGCTTGAAAACGCCTGAAAAAAGTTTCGGGCCCGCACCGGGGAAGCGGCGCGGGCCTTTCGGGTGTCATAGGGCCGTTTTTCGCTTTTCGACAAGCATGGCTTCCAGCGCGTCAATCAGCGCAGCCTGATCCGCAGCCTGGTCGATCAGCGCGGAAACGATGGAAACGACGGACAGCGTGCTGAGCGGTTTCTGTCCGGCGATCTGTTGTACGGCGTAGGTTTCCTCGGAAACGGCCGCCACAAAGGTGCGCGCGTAGTTTTTTGTGGTTTTTGCAAACCCCTCGGCACGAATCATTTCCTTGTCCAGCAGAGAGTTAATCAGCAGATGGATATAGCTGTCCTTCCATGTTTTGTCTGTCGATTGTTCGATGATTTCAGAAGCGGTCAGCGGCTTGTCGACATGCCAGAGCAAATTCATGATCTCATGTTCGCTCTTTGTAAGCGTCTCTTTCTTCATAGCTGTGCACCCCACTTTCCAAAATGGTCTCTTTGCTTTATAATTATATATTATGATGTTTTTGGAACCTTGTCAAGGCTTTCAAAATGGATTTGAGCATATTTTTTTTCGAATTCTGCGTATTTTATATTTGACATTCTGCTACAGCGCCGCGCTTTTTTCGCCGGTTTTCGTCATATTTTCTTGTCTTTTCCCGCCGGTGCCCCGCGCGGCGGCAGGCGGAAAAATGGCGCCGGGCGAAGCGGACGCGCCGGGCGGAAAAAGTGAAATTGTGAGAAAACTTTTGCCCGGTATGCGCTTTTCTCGCAAATTTACGAAAAAGGCCTTGACATTTTTTGCCCCGGCAACTATAATTATTTGTGTTATTTCGTGCGAATGCTAATAACAAATACACCCCTGCCTGATGGCGGATGGGAGGGATATAGATGGCTGAAATCCGAATCAAAGACAACGAGTCTTTGGAAAGCGCGCTCAGACGCTTCAAGAAGCAGTGCGCCAGAGCGGGCGTGATTCAGGAAGTGCGCAAGAGAGAGGCTTATGAGAAGCCCTCCGTAAAGCGCAAGAAGAAGTCCGAAGCAGCTCGCAAGCGCAAGTACAAATAATGAAACGTGAAGAAGCGGGCCGCAAGCGCCCGCTTTTTTGTGTGAAGCGCGTTTTTGCCGGCAGTGCCGGCGCGGCTGGCGGAAGGCTTTTCCGGCCGGGCGAAAATTTCGTGAAGAGGGGACGGTGGCCGGCATGGCCGTGTTCAGACCGACCGGCACGCTGCACCGCGTGACCGACATCACGCCCGAGCTGCTCGGGGCGATGCACATCCGCGCGCTGGTGCTCGATGTGGACAATACGATGGCGACGCACGGCTCCCAGACGCCGTACGAAGGCGTGCTCGAATGGACGCAGCGGATGACCGCGGCCGGCCTGCGGCTCGTCGTCGTTTCGAACAACTACAAAAAGCGCGTGGCGCCGTTTGCGGCGCAGTTTTCGCTGCCGTACATCTCGTTCGCCTGCAAGCCCTCGCCGTTCGGCTACCTGCGCGCAAAGCGCCTCGCCGGCGTGCGCGTGCGGGAATGCCTCGTCGTCGGCGACCAGATCTTCACGGACATCCTCGGCGCGAACCTGTGCGGCATGCCCTCCGTGCTGCTGGACCCCATTGCGCGGGACCCGGCGGCCTCGGTGCAGTTCAAGCGCTGGCTCGAGCATTTCCTTCGGCCGCACTATAAGCGGCTCGACCCTACAAACTACAGAAAGAATGGTGATTCTCATGCGCTCTCCGATTGAGCGGCTCACAGAAAAGGTCATCGGCGGCGACGCAAAAAAGGCGGCGCTCGTCGTTTCCGAAACAAATCTCTATTACCTCACGGCGTTCCCGTCCACGGACGGCGCGCTGCTGCTCACCGCGGAGCAGGCGTACTACCTGCTCGACTTCCGCTATGCCGAGGCGGCGCGCGCGAAGGCGGAGGGCGCGGTCGTCGAGGAGTTCACGAACCTGAACAACTCGATCGCGGCGCTGCTCAAGAAGCACGGCATCACGAGCGTCTACATGGAGTACGCCGCGCTGCCCTACGGCCAGGCGAAGCGCTTTGAGGCGCTCTGCGCCGAAAACGGCGCCGAGGCCGTGCTCGACACGACGCTGGACGACGCGATCCGCGCGCAGCGCATCGTGAAGAGCGAGGAGGAGATCCGCAAGATCTGCGACGCGCAGGCGATCACCGACGCGACCTTTGAGCACATCCTGCCGTATATCCGCGAAGGCGTGACCGAGCGCGAGATCGCGCTGGAGATCGAGTTCTACATGCGCAAGCTCGGCGCGGACGGCAATGCGTTCGACCCGATCGTCGTCACCGGCGGCAACGGCTCCCAGTGCCACGGCATCCCGGGCGATACGGTCATCCGGAAGGGCGACTTCATCACGATGGACACGGGCGCGATGCTCAAGGGCTACCATTCCGACATGACGCGCACCGTGGCGCTCGGCCATGTGAGCGACGAGCAGAAGGCGATCTACGACACGGTCCTGAAGGCGCAGCTCGCCGCGATCGACGCGGTGCACGCGGGCGTGCGCTGCTGCGACGTCGACAAGGTCGCGCGCGACATCATCGAGACGCCGTACCCGGGCACGTTCGGCCACGGCCTCGGCCACGGCGTCGGCTTCGAGATCCACGAGTGGCCGCGCTTCTCGAGACTCGACGACACGGTCTGCGCGCCGGGCATGGTCATCACGGTGGAGCCGGGCATCTACGTCGCCGGCAAGTGCGGCGTGCGCATTGAGGATATGATCGTCGTCACCGAGGACGGCTGCCGCAACCTCACGCACTCGCCCAAGGAGCTCATCATCCTGTAATTTCGCAGAAAATCACGAATTTGTGCGATTCTGTCTTGAAAAAAACGGGAATCTATTATACAATAATAAACAGAGAAGAATATTTGGAGGTATTTATCCTATGGTTACCGCAGGTGATTTCAGAAACGGTGTTACGTTTGAAATGGACGGCAACGTATATTCCATCATTGAGTTTCAGCACGTCAAGCCCGGCAAGGGCGCGGCGTTTGTCCGCACCAAGATCCGCAACGTGATCAGCGGCGCCGTGACGGAAAAGACGTTCAACCCGAACGACAAGTTCCCGACGGCGTTTATCGAGAGAAAGGACATGGAGTATCTCTACAACGACGGCGATCTCTACTACTTCATGGACAACGAGACGTACGAGCAGACCCCGATCAGCCCGAGCATCCTCGGCGACAACTTCAAGTTCGTCAAGGAAAACATGGTCTGCAAGGTCCTCTCCTACAAGGGCAACGTCTTCGGCGTTGAGCCGCCGAACTTCGTCGAGCTGCAGGTCACCCAGACCGACCCGGGCTTCAAGGGCGACACGGCGACGAACGCCACAAAACCGGCCACGCTGGAAACCGGCGCGGAGATCAAGGTCCCGCTCTTCATCGACGAGGGCGAGATGATCCGCATCGATACCAGAACAGGCGAATACATGGAGCGCGCATAATCTGCGCCAAAACCGAAATCGGGGCGAAAGCCTCCGCAGACAGGGCGGCCGCCTGCCGGCGCCCGGAAAGAAAAGGTATACGATTATGACAAATTCCGAGAGAGCAGCTTACATCCGCGGCCTGATGGAAGGCCTGGACCTCGACCCGAACGCGAAGGAGACGAAGCTTTTCAATGCGATCGTCGATCTGCTCGACGACCTCTGCCTCTCCGTTGAGGAGATGGAGGACGCGTACGACGAGCTGAGCGGTCAGGTCGACGAGATCGACGAGGACCTCGGCGAGCTCGAAGAGGACTACTACGACCTGGACGACTTCGACGATGAAGAAGACGAAGACGACGACTGGGAAGAGGATGACGACGATTGCTACTTCGAGGTGACCTGCCCGAGCTGCGGCGATACGATCCAGCTCAACGGCGAGATGCTCGAGGAAGGCTCGATCGAGTGCCCGAACTGCGGCGAGAACCTCGAATTCG
>HHCFR02800__coassemble_1001_pt1 | contig 41491 bp, 39 predicted proteins | sample HHCFR02800__metabat2_low_PE_068 | metagenome-assembled genome bin HHCFR02800
AAAATTATTACTAGAGAAAGGCATTGTTCTGATGCAGCGGGTCTTTTTCGCGGGCGCCGCATGGGTTTCCGCATCCCGCACAAAGAAAGGAATTGTCATATCGCCGCGTATATGCTATACTGAATCCAACAACGCATCTGCCGTTTTGCAGAGGGTAAGCTAAAATCAATACCGATATCAATGCAAATACACAGCAGAAAGGAAGCGGTGGTATGAAACCGGATCTGAATAAAATATACGATGTCATTATTGTCGGCGCGGGCCCGGCCGGCCTTACCGCGGCGCTGTACTGCGGCCGTGCCGGCTTCGATACGCTGGTGCTTGAAAAGCTCTCGCCCGGCGGACAGATGGCCACCACAAATGAAATTGAAAATTATCCGGGCTTTCCCGGCATAACCGACGGCTTTACCCTGGCGATGAATATGAAGACGCAGGCCGAGCAGTTCGGCGTGCAGCAGGATTACGCGGAGGTCAAAGCCCTGCGCGTGGAGGGCGAAATCAAGCTGCTCGACACGAAGGACGGGACGCTGCGCGCAAAAAGCGTGATCCTTGCGCCCGGCGCGGCGCCGCGCCTTCTCGGCTTGCCGAATGAGACCGCGCTGCGCGGCAAGGGTGTTTCCTACTGCGCGACGTGCGACGGCGCGTTTTACCGCGGCAAGACGGTGGCGGTTGTCGGCGGCGGCGATACGGCCGCGGCGGATGCCGTGTTCCTCTCCTCCCTGTGTGAAAAGGTCTATCTGATCCACAGGCGGGATACGCTGCGCGCCTCGAAAAGCTATACCGGGAAGCTGAATAAGCCGAATGTGGAGATCCTCTGGGACAGTGTTGTCGAAGAGATTCTGGAAAACGGCCGCGTCTGCGGCGTCCGCGTGCGCAATGTCAAGACGCAGACGGTGAAGGAGTTGAAGCTCAGCGGGCTGTTTGTCGCCGTCGGCAATGTGCCGGCGACGGAATTCGTGCGCGGCGCGGTGGAGCTCGACGCGGCCGGTTACTTTCTGGCCGGAGAAGATACGAAAACCAACCTGCCGGGTGTGTTTGCGGCGGGCGACTGCCGGAAAAAGCCGCTGCGCCAGATCGTGACGGCCGCGGCAGACGGCGCCGTCGCAGCGTACGCGGCGGAGGCTTACCTGTCCTGAGACGGAAGTGAGGCGACTCCTTTGGAAAAGTGGAAGGCACTGTACAGCCGGTATCGGGAACTGATTCTGTATGTCGTGTTCGGCGGTCTGACGACGCTGGTCAGCTTCGTTTCCTATTGGATTTTTGTGGATTTGTTCCACATCTACTATATGGCGGCGACGGTGCTTTCCTGGATCGTCTCCGTGACCTTTGCGTATGTGACCAACCGGAAATGGGTGTTTGAAAGCCGTGCGCACGGTTTTCGCGCGGTATGTCTGGAAGCGGCCAGCTTCTATGCGTGCCGGCTGTTTTCCGGCGTTCTGGAAATGGGGCTGATGTACGGCGGCGTCGATCTGCTCCGCATCAACGACAAGGTCGTGAAGCTTGCGGCGAATGTGATAGTCATCATTGCAAATTACATTTTAAGCAAACTGATTGTTTTTCGTAAGAAACGGGCCGTTGACGAATCGGTTGAACGGGACTATAATAAATAAAATCAGACCGGCCGCGCAAACCGTTGAGCGGGGCGCGTGTGCAGCTTTTTGCAGCACACCTTGCCCCGGAAGCGGCAGACGCCGTTTTCGCACAGGCGGCCGGATACCATTCAGAAAGGATTGCTCCTGCCGGAATACCGGGAGCATGGGTGTGTGCGATGGCTAAGGGAAGGCAGCGCCGCGATAACTTTGAGGACATTTCAAGCTATTCCTCAAAGCGCGCCGTGCGCAGAAATCAAAAGAAGAAAAAAAGAACGGGATTGAAAATCTTTCTCGGCTTCCTGTTCACGCTGTTCATTCTGGTCGGCGGCGTTCTCGTTTACGCCTCCACCTTTATGCTCGGCGGACTGAAAACGACGACGATCACACAGGATAAGACGGAGCTCGGCATCACGGAGGAGGCGCAGGCGCAGACGGAAGAGGCCGAGGGTATCACGAATATCGCGCTGTTCGGCGTGGATTCCCGCTCGGACGCGGGGACGTTTACCGGCCGCAGCGACGCGATCATGGTGCTGTCGATCGACAATGTGCACAACAAGATCAAGCTGACTTCGATTTTGCGCGACGTGCGCGTTTACATCGGTGAGGAATGCGGCTACGACACGGGGTACGACAAGCTGAACCATGCGTACGCCTACGGCGGCCCGGAGCTTGCGATCAAGACGATCAACCAGAATTTCGGTCTGGATATCGAGGATTATGTGACGGTCAACTTCGCGGCGATGGCGGAGATTGTCGACGCTTTCGGCGGCGTGGACATCGAAGTGACCGAGGGCGAAATTGCGGAGCTCAACACCAACTTGGCTGGTTTGGCGGCAGAGAGTCCGGAGTCGCTGTCCGGACCGGCGGAGCCGTATACCGGCGAAGCGGGTCTTGCGCACCTGGACGGCAATCAGGCGGTTGCATACGGCCGCATCCGCAATATCGGAGACGACAACGAGCGTGTTGAACGTCAGCAGGAGGTTCTGTCGGCGCTGCTCGGCAAGCTCAGCTCGCTTTCACCGCTCGAATACCCCGGATTGGTCAGCAAGCTGGCGCCGCTGTGCGAGACGTCTCTGTCCGTCAGTGATATCCTCGGCTTTGCACCGATCGTTGTGAACGGCTTTGAGATCGAGCGGCTCTCGATCCCGAGCGATGAAGAGGGCTACGAATCCGGCTACGGCGAGGGCGGCGGCTGGATGTGGTTCTACGACGTCGAGCAGGCCGGCGCGCATATCCGTCAGTTTATCTACGAAGACCGGTACGTTGCGTAACGGAACAATGAGGGGGTTATTTTGATGCAGAAACCGATTCTGGTCGTTATGGCGGCCGGCATGGGCAGCCGGTACGGCGGCCTGAAGCAGATCGATCCCGTCGGCAAAAACGGCGAGATCATCATGGATTTTTCCGTGTTTGACGCGCTGCGCGCCGGCTTTTCCAAGGTGGTCTTTATCATCAAGGAGGAGCTTTACGCGGATTTCCGCGCGGTCGTTGGCGACCGCGTTGCAAAGTACATGCCGGTTGAATATGCGTTCCAAAAGCTCACGGACCTGCCGAAGGGCTTTGCGGTCCCGGAAGGGCGCGTGAAGCCGTGGGGAACGGGCCATGCGGTGCTGGCGGCCCGGGCGCACATCGACGCGCCGTTTGCGGTCATCAATGCCGATGATTTTTACGGCGCCGAGGCGTTTGCGAAGATCGGCGAATTCCTGCAGAACGCAGAAAGCGCGGACGGAAAGGCACACTGGGCGATGGTCGGCTACCATCTCTGCAATACGCTGACTGAAAACGGCCATGTGGCGCGCGGCGTCTGCGTGGAAAAGGACAGCGTGCTCGACACGATCGTGGAGCGCACGCATATTGAGCGGCGCGCGGACGGACCGGCTTACACGGAGGACGACGGCCAGACGTGGCATGCGCTGGCGGAGGACGCGACGGTATCCATGAACCTGTGGGGCTTTACGCCGGATTTTGTGGAGGACCTGCAGCGGGGCTTCACGGCGTTCCTCGAAAACGATGTGCCGAAGAACCCGCTCAAGGCCGAGTATTTCCTGCCGTTTGTCGTCAACGACCAGATCCGCGCCGGCAAGGCCGATGTGCGCGTGCTCAAGTCCGGCGACAAGTGGTACGGCGTGACCTACAAGGAAGATAAGCCGGTCGTCATGCGGGCGCTGGCCGACATGATGGAATCCGGCGTGTATCCGGATCCGCTCTGGAAGTAATCCGGAAAAATAAAGATCAGAGGAGGCAGACAGATGGCAGCCGAGTTCACAGAAGACAAGATCCTTTGGGAAGGGCGCAAGCACTGGCTCTGGTTCCCGTTCTCCTTCACGAAGTATTCGCTGACGGAGGATCGGTTCTACAGCCAGAAGGGGTTGCTGAACACGCATTACGACGAGCTTCTGCTCTACCGCGTGACGGACATCTGCCTGACGCGCTCGCTCGGACAGAAGATCTGCGGGACGGGCACGATCACGCTGACCTGCAAGGGTGATGCGCAGCGCGTTGTGACGCTGCGCAACATCAAGGACTCCATCCGCGTGAAGAACAACCTTTCCCGCCTGGTGGAAAAGGCGCGGGAGGAGCGCAGCATTATCGGCAGGGAATTCTTCGGCCCCGGCGGGGAAGAGCCGGACGAAGATCCCGTATTGTGAGTATTTGGAAAGAGGTGTTGTGTCGGGATGAAAAAGGTTTGTATGCTGCTGATGGGTGTTCTGTCGGCATGGATGCTCTGCGGCTTTGCGCCGATGATGCCGACCGGCGATCCGCGTCAGTTCGGCCTGATGATTGCAATCGTCGTTATTTCGGGGCTTGCGGTCGTCGCGCTGGTCGTCTGGCTTGTGATCCAGAGCAGAAAGGGCAAGCATTCGAGACGCAAGCGTCCCTGAGTGCGCCGATCCGGAAAAAGCGGACAAATAAAACGGAAAAGGGCTGCCTGCGGGCGGCCCTTTTGCTTTGCGGCAAAGCGGAGGGGACACGGCCGATTACGGCCGCTTTGCCGGGCCGCGTGATGCGCGGGGGGATTTCCTGAACGCCGTGCCGCGGGCCGGGCGGACTGTATGCGGCGCGGCATTCGGAAACGGCGCCGGCGGCCGCGCTGTATTTTGTGCAGCTGTGCGCTTTTTTCTGTCAAATCTTCGTTTTCCCCCTTGCGAAAATCCCAAAAAAAAGCTATAATGAAGAAAATCAGTCATATGGCATTATGCGGGGTACGGGCGGCGCATGCGCGCGGCCCGCGTCCGGTGCTGTCTGCCAAATAAACTGGAAGCGAAAGGAGTACCACTTATGAATTATTCCAAAGAAGTGGAAATGATGTGCACTGTAGCCAAGGGCCCGAAGCACGGTCCGGCGCCGATTCCGGAAGAGGGCAAGTGGGTACAGGCCAAGGAAATCAAGGATATTTCTGCTTACACCCATGGCGTAGGCTGGTGCGCACCGCAGCAGGGCGCCTGCAAGCTGTCCCTGAACGTTAAGGACGGCGTCATCGAGGAGGCCCTCGTCGAGACGATCGGCTGCTCCGGCATGACGCATTCCGCGGCGATGGCGGCGGAAATCCTCCCCGGCAAGACCATTCTGGAAGCGCTCAATACGGACCTCGTATGTGACGCGATCAACACCGCGATGCGCGAGCTGTTCCTCCAGATCGTCTACGGCCGTTCCCAGTCCGCTTTCTCCGAGGGCGGTCTCGTCATCGGCGCAGGCATGGAAGACCTCGGCAAGGGCGCGCGCTCCATGGTCGGCACCATGTACGGCACGAAGGAAAAGGGCGTCCGTTACCTCGAGATGACCGAGGGCTACTGCACCAGAATGGCGCTCGACGCCGACGATCAGGTGATCGGCTACGAGTTCGTTTCCCTCGGCAAAATGACGGACTTCATCAAGAAGGGCATGGAGCCGAACGAGGCGTACGAGAAGTCCAAGGGTACATACGGCAGATTTGCTGACGCCGTCAAGTACATCGACCCGCGCAAGGAATAAGGAGGGCACGAAGAATGGCTACATTTGAAGGTTACGAGAGACGCGAGGCGAAGATCCTCGAAGTCCTGAAGGAATACGGCATTTCCTCGATCGACGAGTGCAAGACGATCTGCGAGGAAAAGGGCATCGATCCCTACACCATCGTGCAGGAAACCCAGCCGATCTGCTTTGAAAACGCGAAGTGGGCCTACACGGTCGGCTGCGCGATCGCGATCAAGAAGGGCTGCACCAAGGCTGCGGACGCCGCTGCTGCAATCGGCATCGGTCTGCAGGCGTTCTGCATCCCGGGCTCCGTTGCGGAAAACCGCAAGGTCGGCCTCGGCCACGGCAACCTCGGCAAGATGCTCCTCTCTGAGGAGACCGAGTGCTTCGCGTTCCTCGCGGGCCACGAGTCCTTCGCGGCTGCCGAGGGTGCGATCAAGATCGCGCTGAACGCGAACAAGGTCAGAAACAAGCCGCTCCGCGTTATCCTGAACGGCCTTGGCAAGGACGCTGCGTTCATCATCTCCAGAATCAACGGCTTCACCTATGTGGAGACGGAGTTCGACCCGTACACCGAGGAAGTCAAGGTCGTCAGCGAGAAGGCGTACTCCAACGGACCACGCGCGGACGTCAAGTGCTACGGCGCGGACAACGTTCCGGAAGGCGTTGCGATCATGAAGCTCGAGAAGGTCGGCGTTTCCATCACCGGCAACTCCACCAACCCGACGCGCTTCCAGCATCCGGTTGCAGGCACCTACAAGAAGTGGTGCGTTGAGAACGGCGTCAACTACTTCTCCGTTGCTTCCGGCGGCGGCACCGGCCGTACGCTCCACCCGGACAACATGGCTGCAGGCCCCTCCTCTTACGGCATGACCGACACCATGGGCCGCATGCACTCCGACGCGCAGTTCGCAGGTTCCTCCTCCGTTCCGGCGCACGTCGAAATGATGGGCCTCATCGGCATGGGCAACAACCCGATGGTCGGCGCGACCGTCGCGTGCGCAGTTGCTGTGGAAGAGGCTTCCAAGTAAAATTTGCGTAAACCCTCTGGCCCCGTCCGCTTTCGGACGGGGCCTTTTGCTGTCCGCAGGCGTATGTTTTTCGCCGGCGCTGCGGCATGAGAAAAAGATGTATTGACGAATGCTTCAAATTATGCTAAAATAAAAGCAATATTATTTATCTGAGGAGATGGTTTTGTGGATCCGCTTCCCCGATGTAATTGTGGGATAGCTGTCGGAAAGCCTTTGAGGTATTATCGGCACAGACCCGGCGCGGCGGGCAGGCCCCGCGCATACGCGGTAGACCTGAACTGACCGGTTCGGCGCACGGGTACTGAGTTTATATTATTTTGGAGGCTTATATGTCTGATATTGTCAATCAATTACTTTTACAGCTTGTTCTGATCCTTTTGAATGCTTTTTTTGCCGCGACGGAGATCGCCGTGATCTCGCTCAACGAAAAGCGGGTCAAGGCGCGCGCGGAGGACGGCGACAAGAAGGCCGTCAAAATGCTCCGCATGATCGAGGAGCCGACGCGGTTTCTCTCGACGATCCAGATCGGCATCACACTGGCCAACCTTCTGGGATCGGCGTTTGCAGCCGACAACTTTGCGGAGCGGCTTTCGGGCTTCTTCATTCAAACCTTCCAGATTTCAGAGGCTTACACCGGTGTTATCAATACAGTGGCGATTGTCGTCATTACAATTATCCTGTCGTTCTTTACACTGGTGCTCGGCGAGCTTGTACCGAAGCGCGTTGCGATGCGGCATAAGGAAAAGCTGGCCGAAGCCGTGTGCGGCGTCATTTCGTTTTTGGCCGTCGTGCTGAAGCCGATCATCTGGCTGCTCACCGTTTCCACGAACGGCGTGCTCCGCCTGTTCGGCATCGACCCGCAGGCGAAGGAGGAGCCGGCTTCCACGGAGGACATCATCCTGATGCTCGACGCGGGCGTCGACGAAGGCTCGCTGGATCAGAACGACATTGAGTACATAAAGAATGTTTTCAAGCTGGACGGCATGATCGCCGAGGACGTCATGATGCCGAGAAAGTCCGTCGTGTTTGTTGCACAGGACGAGACCGACGAGGAGATCATGAAGAAGATCGAGGAGGAGGGCTACTCCCGTATGCCGGTGTACGCCGAGAAGGAAGACCACATCATCGGCATCCTGCATACGCGCGACTACCTGCTCAAGCGCGGGACGCCCGGCTTTACGCTTGACCAGGTCATGCTGCCGCCGGTGTTCGTTCCGGAAACGGCGCATCTGGACGCCCTGTTCAAGGACATGCAGACCGGCCACAACCACATGGTGATCGTCGTCAACGAATACGGCGAGACGGCCGGCATCGTCACGATGGAGGATATCCTCGAGGAGCTTGTCGGCGAAATCTGGGACGAGCGGGACGAGGCCGTGGAGGATTTCAAAAAGGCGGGAGACGGCACGTACACCGTGCTCTGCTCGGCCTTCATCGAGGATTTCTTCGAGTTTTTCTCGCTGGAAAATCAGGGGGAGACCGAGGCCTCGACCGTCAACGGCTGGCTTACCGAGCTGTCCGGAAGCATTCCGAAGGTCGGGTACACCTTCGATTACGAGAACCTCACGATAACCGTCACGAAGGCGGACGGCCTGATGGCGCACGAGATCAGCGTCAAGGTCAACGACCAGGCCAAAGAACCGGAGGAAGAAAAGCCGGAGGAATAAACAGAATAAAGCGGGGCGGGCTGGTCGGCCTGCCCTTTTTCTGTTGGCGCGGCCGCTTGTTGCGGCGCGCGCCGTTTTCTGATAAAATGTATGTAACATTCTCGCGTCGATTTCCTGAGAGGAGGGACAGCCGTGCAGTATCTGTGCAGCCTGACGACGCTGCCGCACGTCAGCTTTATGAACTATTTCAGCCCGAAGGGGGAGTGGATGCACTTCCGCCGGCGCAACGTGGAATACATCATGTATTTCATCGCCGAGGGGGAGATGTATATTCAGGAGGACGGCACCGAGTACGTGCTGCTGCCCGGCGACGTCTTTTTCCTGCAGCCGTATCTCGAGCATGTCGGCACGCGCCCGGCCAAATGCGCCTACTACTTCGCGCATTTCAGCAACCTTTCCCTGCTGCCGTTCGACTACGGCGAGGGCACGGCGCTGGAGATCACCGACCACCAGATCGCCGAGGATACGGTGGACAGCGTGTTCGATTTCGAGCACTGCATGCTGCCCAAGCACATCCGCGTGCGGGATGAGGCCGTGCGCGCGCAGATTGCGGCGCTGTTCGAGGAGTGCATCGAAAAGGGGCGTTCCGGCGCGAAGCATTACCGCGTGTTCTGGGCGTGCAAGCTGCTGGAGATCCTGACGACGCTCGCGCAGAACAGCCAGGACGCAAAGGTGGAGGCGCTCGGCAGCGCGCTGCCGGCCCGCACGATGACGAAGATCCACGACCTGTGCACGTACCTCGATACGCACTATGCGGAAAAGATCACCGGCAGCACGATCGAGGCCGAGACGGGCATGAATTTCGACTACCTGAACCGCACGTTCCGCCGGATCACCGGCAAAACGGTGTTTCAGTATCTGAACCGGGTGCGCATCAACCGCGTCAAGGAGCTGCTGAAAACGACCGACATGAAGCTCGCAGAGATCGCGGCGCTGACCGGCTTTTCCGACGAATTTTACCTGAGCCGCCAGTTTAAAAAAGCCACCGGCGTCTCCCCGGTGCTCTACGCCCGAGGGCAGATGAAGAATTGAATCCGCGCCGAAGCGTGCGGCGGCTGTGCGTTTGTGCTGCTGTGCTCTGCGGCGGAAGTTATTCGCGCATCATGGAAACGTAAAAAAATCCCCGGAAAGATGTGAACAGGCTCAGTTCATCTTTCCGGGGGTTAAATTTTTGTATGAACTGTTGAAGACGGAGGAAGGACGCCGCGGGAAAACGGTTCAGCGCGCCTCGTCGTCGTGCGCTTCGTCGTCTTCTTCGACGGGTTCGCCGCGGACGATCAGCAGGCGCGAAAGGCGCTGGTCCTCGACGGCGAGCACCGTGATGTCGAGGTTCTTGACGCGGACGCTCGGGTGCTCGTTCGGCTTCGGGATGCGGCCGAGCAGGTCGGTCACAAGCCCTGCAATCGTGTCGTAGTCGCCCTCAGGCAGGTTCACGCCGGTCAGGTCGGAGATCTCGTCGATAGAGGTCGTGCCGTCCACGGTGAATTCGTTCTCGCTGACCCGGAAAATCTCTTCCGCCTCGTTGTCGTACTCGTCCTGGATGTTGCCGAGGATCGATTCGATCAGGTCCTCCAGCGTGATGAGGCCCGACGTGCCGCCGTATTCGTCGACGATCACGGCGATCTGGATGCGCCGCTCCTGCAGCTCGCGGAAAAGCTGGCTGCATTTTTTCGTTTCGGGGATGAAGTAGGCCGGGCGCACCATGTCGCGCAGGCGGATGAAGTCCGGCATGGGCTTGCCGACGTAGGGGAGAAAATCCTTGACGTAGCAGATGCCGGTGATCGTGTCGATGTCCTCGCGGTAGACCGGCAGGCGGGAAAAACCCTTTTCGGCGGAGACCGCGGCGACGTCCTCGATCGTCGAATCCTCGCTGACCGCACAGATGTCCGTGCGGTGCGTCATGATCTCGCTGACCGTCGTGTCGTTGAAATCGAGGATGTTCGTGATCATGTCGAGCTCGGTCTCCTCGATCACGCCCTTTTCCTCGCCCTCGCCGACCATGTGGAGGATCTCCTCCTCGGTCACGGTTTCATCGAGCGCCCTGGGGTCGTTGCCGAACAGGCGCATGACGCCGTCGGAGATCAGGTCGCACAGCCGCATGAGCGGGCGCATCGAGGCGCTGAGCGTGCGGATCAGGCCGATGAGCTTATAGTTATATTGCAGGCTGCGGGCGGCCTTGTGCGCCACGAACTTTTTGGGGATGAAATCGGCCGCGAGCAGAAACAGCACGGCGCACAGCAGCATGCACAGCACAACCGCTGCGACCGCGGCGAGGCCGGGCAGCAGGCCCGCCGCAATCAGCGCGTTGTCGAGCGCGGGCGTGAAGCCGAGCACGGAAACGCCGATGGAGAAAAAGCCCATCAGCATCATGCCGAACTGCAGGGGCGAGGCGAAGCTCTCGTTTGCATCGAGGTAGGCGAGGAATTTCTTTGCGCGGCGGCTCCCGTTCTCGGCGTCGCGCTTGACGCGCGATTCGCTCGCCGTCGTGACGGCGGAATCGCACATGGCATACAGTATGCCGAGCAGGAAAAAGACGATGAGCAGTGCGGCAGCCGCCGGGACCGGCAGTACGGAGGCGGCGTGCGCAGTGCCAGAGGGATCGTCGTTCATAAGTGTCTTGCATCCTTTCGATCTGAATGGTTTCAGTTTATAGTTACAAAAAATTTTACTGCAAAAACCGATTGTTGTCAACACAGGGTCGCGGCCCGCGCCCGCCGCGCGCGGGCGGCCTCGGAGAAAAGGCGCGGCTTTGGAGGAAGCCTGCGGAATTTACAGGCATAAATTAAAAAATTCATCGTTTTTTCCTTTACATACGGGTGAAAAAATGATAAGATTTAACTGAACGGCAAAGGGGCGGCCTGTGTATGCGGCGCTGCAAACGGCAGCGCGGATGCGGAGGGCTCGCTTTGCCGCGGGCACATTCCAATTGATAATCCTTAAAGGAGGAATTTATTAAATGGCAAGAAAAATGAAAACCATGGATGGCAACACCGCTGCCGCGCATGTTTCCTATGCGTTCACAGACGTTGCCGCCATCTATCCGATCACGCCGTCTTCGGTCATGGCTGACGAGACCGATAAGTACGCGGCTGCCGGCAGAAAGAATCTTTTCGGCCGTGAAGTCCGCGTCACGGAAATGCAGTCGGAAGCCGGTGCGGCGGGCGCCGTGCACGGCTCTCTTGCTGCCGGTGCGCTGACGACCACCTACACGGCGTCGCAGGGCCTGCTCCTGATGATCCCGAACATGTACAAGATGGCCGGCGAGCTGCTGCCGAGCGTTATCCACGTTTCCGCGCGCTGCGTTGCGACCCATGCCCTGAACATTTTCGGCGACCACTCGGATATTTATGCATGCCGCCAGACCGGCTACGCGATGCTGTGCTCCAACAGCCCGCAGGAGGTCATGGACCTCGGCGCGGTTGCGCACCTCTCCGCAATCAAGGGCAAGGTCCCGTTCCTCCACTTCTTCGACGGCTTCCGCACCTCGCACGAGATTCAGAAGATCGAAGTCTGGGATTATGAGGATCTCGGCGAAATGCTCGACTGGGACGCGGTCGACGCGTTCAGAAGACATGCGCTGAATCCGGAGCACCCGGTCCTCCGCGGCCAGGCGCAGAACGGCGACATCTTCTTCCAGGCACGTGAGGCCTGCAACAAGTACTACGACGCGATCCCGGAGACCGTTGTCGAGTACATGAACAAGGTCAACGAGAAGATCGGCACGAACTACAAGCCGTTCAACTACTACGGCGCGCCGGATGCGGACAAGGTCATCATCGCGATGGGTTCCGTCTGCGAGACGATCGAGGAAGTCATCGACTACCTCGTTGCGGCAGGCGAGAAGGTCGGCCTCGTGAAGGTCCACCTCTACAGACCGTTCGTTGCGAAGTACCTGCTCGACGTGCTCCCGGAGACGGTCAAGACGATCTCTGTGCTCGACAGAACGAAGGAGCCCGGCTCCATCGGCGAGCCGCTGTACCTCGACGTGCTCGCGGCGATCAACGGCACGCAGTTCGGCTGCGCGAAGGTGCTCACGGGTCGCTACGGCCTCGGCTCCAAGGATACGAAGCCGGCCGATATCATCGCGGTTTACCGCAACATGGAGAAGGGCGACGACGCGAAGAAGAAGTTCACGATCGGCATCGTGGACGACGTCACGCACCTCTCCCTCGACGCGACGGAGCATCCGGATACGGCGCCGGCAGGCACGAAGTCCTGCAAGTTCTGGGGCCTCGGTTCGGACGGCACCGTCGGTGCGAACAAGAACTCCATCAAGATCATCGGCGACCACACCGATATGTACGCGCAGGGCTACTTCGACTACGACTCGAAGAAGTCCGGCGGCCTGACCATTTCCCACCTGCGCTTCGGCCACACGCCGATCAAGTCCACCTACTACATCTCGCAGGCTGACTTTGTCGCATGTCACAACCCGGCATACCTCGAGACCTACGACATGGTGCAGGATCTGAAGAAGGGCGGCAGCTTCCTTCTGAACTGCCAGTGGGATGCCGCGGAGCTCGAAGAGAGACTCCCGGGCAAGGTCAAGAAGTACATCGCCGACAACGATATCAACTTCTACACGATCGACGGCTTCAAGATCGGCAAGGAGATCGGCCTCGGCACGAGAATCAACACGGTTCTCCAGTCCGCGTTCTTCTCCATCGCGCAGATCATTCCGGAAGAAGACGCGATCAAGTACATGAAGGAAGCGGCTACGAAGTCCTACTCCAAGAAGGGCGAAGCGATCGTCAAGATGAACCACGACGCGATCGACCGCGGCGCGACCGGCTATGTGAAGGTCGAGGTCCCGGCTTCCTGGAAGGACGCTGTGGACGATTCGGTCAAGCATGTCGCGACCGGCGACCGTCCGGAGCTCGTCGACTACGTCAACAACGTGGTTATCCCGGTCAACACCTTCCACGGCAAGGATCTGCCGGTTTCCACCTTTGAGAAGTATGCGGACGGCACCTCCCCGCAGGGCACTTCCGCTTACGAGAAGCGCGGCGTCGCCGTTGACGTTCCGAAGTGGATCCCCGAGAACTGCATCCAGTGCACGTTCTGCTCCATGGTCTGCCCGCACGCGGTTATCCGTCCGGTCCCGATGACCGACGAAGAGCTCGCGGCTGCACCGGCGGCTGTGAAGAGCAAGCCCATGACCGGTATGCCGGGCATGAACTTCGTGATGACGATCTCCACGCTCGACTGCACGGGCTGCGGCTCCTGCGTCAATGTCTGCCCGGGCATGAAGGGCAACAAGGCGCTCGCCATGTCCCCGATCGACGAAGAGCGTCCGGGCCAGGAGGTCTTCGACTATGGCGTCAAGCTCGATCCGAAGCCCGAGGTCATGGAGAAGTTCAAGGATACGACGATCAAGGGCAGCCAGCTCAGACAGCCGCTCCTCGAGTTCTCCGGCGCCTGCGGCGGCTGCGGTGAAACGCCGTACGCCAAGCTCGTCACCCAGCTGTTCGGCGACAAGATGTTCATCGCGAACGCGACGGGCTGCTCCTCCATCTGGGGCGGTTCCGCACCGGCTACGCCGTACACCGTCAACAAGAAGGGCCATGGCCCGGCTTGGGAAAACTCCCTGTTTGAGGACAACGCAGAGTTCGGCCTCGGCATGACGCTGGCACAGAACGCCGTTCGCGGCCGTCTGGCACAGCTCACCGAAGAGCTGATCGCGATCGACTACTGCAACGCTGAGCTGAAGGAAGCCGGCCGCAAGTGGCTCGACACGATGAACGACCGCGCGACGAACGGCCCGGCGGCCGAGGCGTACATCGCGGCGCTCGAGAACGGCATCCTCACGGCGGACGAGGGCATCGCGTTTGCCGGCTCCGAGAAGGGCAAGGAAGTCTTCGGCGATAAGGCGGAGAGCATGCTCGAGCACTTCAAGGCGCTCAAGGCGGAAGGCAAGAACTGCGACTGCGAGGCCTGCTCGCTGGCGGCGAAGATCCTGAAGGATAAGGACTTCCTCGCAAAGAAGTCCATGTGGATCTTCGGCGGCGACGGCTGGGCATACGACATCGGCTTCGGCGGCGTCGACCATGCGCTTGCTTCCGGTGAAGACATCAACATCCTCGTCTTCGATACCGAGGTTTACTCCAATACGGGCGGCCAGGCTTCCAAGTCCACGCCGGTCGGCTCTGTCGCACAGTTCGCGGCTGCCGGTAAGGCTGTGAAGAAGAAGGACCTTGCGTCGATGATGATGAGCTACGGCTACGTCTACGTCGCACAGGTCGCGATGGGCGCCGATATGAACCAGTGCCTCAAGGCGTTCCACGAGGCGGAGAGCTATCATGGCCCGTCCATCATCATCGCCTACGCGCCGTGCATCAACCACGGCATCAAGGGCGGCATGGGCGTCTCCATGACCGAGGAGAAGAAGGCTGTTGCGGCCGGCTACTGGCACAACTTCCGCTTCGACCCGCGCCGTGCGGACAACGGTGAGAACCCGTTCCAGCTCGACAGCAAGGCGCCGAGCGCTTCCTACCGCGACTTCATCATGGGCGAGGTCCGCTACAACAGCCTCACCCGCGCCTTCCCGGAGAGAGCGAAGGTCCTCTTCGAAAAGGCTGAGAAGGATGCGGAAGAGAAGTACGCGAAGTTCGTCAAGATGGCGGACTGATTGCGGGCTTTGCTCCGATCTGACTGAATAACAGAATCCCGTCTGCGGTTTTCCGCAGGCGGGATTTTTGTATCTTCCGCTTTTCCGCCGGTGCCGCGCGGCCGCACGGACGCGGGACAGGCGCCCGGGACCGCAGGTTTTTAGCATGAAGGCGCGCCGCTTTGCATAGAAATGAAACACAACAAAGGTGAGGGTGTGTTACGATGAAGCAAAGTGTCGACGACAGAGCCGCCATGCTTGGGGAATATATTGTGCGGAACAAGGCGACGGTCCGGCGCGCCGCGAAGCAGTTCGGCGTCAGCAAATCCACGGTACATAAGGACGTGGCGGAGCGGCTGCGCCACGTGAACCTCGGCCTGTACAAGGAGGTGCGCGACGTGCTGGCCGTCAACAAGGCGCAGCGCCATATCCGCGGCGGCATGGCGACAAAGCGCAAATACGAGCACAAGGGGAAATGAGCGCGCTCCGCTTTCCGGCCGGCCCGGGGAAGCGGAGCGCACTTTTTGCGCGGCGCAGCGGGACAGGCCGTGCCGAAAGACGGCGGCCTGCTGTGCGGGCAAAACGAAAGATTTTTGTGCAGCAGCAACATTTCTTGACGTATTTCGGGGAAAGCGCTATAATAATCGTGATAAATTTTCTGCCCGGTGCGGCGCGCGCCCGTGGATCGGCCGCGGCGGCGCCGTCCGACGGACAGGCCGGGCGGAGCGGAGGAGGAATGGGTATGAAAATCAGCGCGGTGATCGTCGCCGCGGGAAACTCCACGCGTATGCAGGCGGGAGGCGTTTCCAAGCTGATGATGACGGTCGGCGGCGAGCCGGTGCTGCGGCGGACGCTGCGCGCGTTCGATGCGGCGGAATGCATCTCGGAAATTGTCGTTGTGGCGCGGGAAAGCGATTTCGCGGACGTCCGGCAGGCGGCTGCGGGAATCGGCAAGCCGCTGCGCATCACGACGGGCGGGCGCGACCGGCAGGCCTCCGTTGCAAACGGCGTTTCGCTCTGCATCGGGGCGGACTTTGTCGCGATCCACGACGGCGCGCGGCCGTTTGTGACACCGGCGCTGATCGAGCGCGTCTGCGCGGATGCGGTGCGCTTCGGGGCGGCGTCTCTGGCCGTGCCGGTCAAGGACACGATCAAGGCGGTGGACGACGCGGGCTTTGTGCAGAGCACGCCGGACCGCACGGCGCTGCGGGCGGTCCAGACGCCGCAGGTGTTTGAGCGGGCGCTCTATGCCCGTGCGCTCGCCCGCGCGGCGCAGATGGGCAAAAGCTATACGGACGACTGCCAGCTCGTCGAAGCGGCGGGCGGTACCGTGTTCCTGACGCCGGGCGACTACAGAAACATCAAGATCACAACGCCGGAGGACCTCCTCGTGGCCGAGGCCTTTGCCGCGGCGCAGGACAATGCTCCCGGCTGACATGCAGGAGGCGCGCATGGAAAAGGATAAGGTTTTGCAGATGCCGCTCGCGAAGATCTACCCCTGCTCGTGCAGAAGGCCGAGCGCAAGGTGCGGACGCGCGGCGAGGTGGACGAGGCGATTTTCTGGCTGACCGGCTATACCGCGGAAATGGTGGAACAGTGCATCGCGCGAGACATGACCTACGGGGATTTCTTCGCGCAGGCGCCGCACCTCAATGCGGACCGCGCGCTGATCCGCGGCGTGGTCTGCGGCGTCCGCGTGGAGGCGATCGAGGACGAGCCGATGCGGACGATCCGCTGTCTCGACAAAATGGTCGACGAGCTGGCCAAGGGAAAGCCGATGGAGAAAATTCTGCGGAAATCGTGAGAGAATCCAGGAAATGGCGAAGCGCAGGGCTTCGCGGAAAGGCGGAGATGGTATGAGAATCGGACATGGTTACGACGTACACGCGCTGGCAGAGCACCGCGATCTGATCATCGGCGGTGTGAAGATCCCCTACGAGCTGGGGCTGCTCGGGCATTCGGATGCGGATGTGCTGGCCCACGCGGTTTCGGACGCGCTGCTCGGCGCGGCGGCGCTCGGGGACATCGGCGTCCTGTTTCCCGACAGCGACCCGAAGTACGAGGGCGCCGACAGCCTGAAGCTGCTTTCGGCGGTCGTTGCGGCGGTGCGCCGCCGCGGCTTTGCGATCGCGAATATCGACGCGACGGTCGTCGCGCAGCGGCCGAAGCTGCGCCCGTACATCGAGGAGATGCGGCGCAACATCGCGTCGGCCTGCAACATCGACGTCGACTGCGTCAACGTCAAGGCGACGACCGAGGAGTGCCTCGGCTTTACGGGGCGCGGCGAGGGCATTTCCGCGCACGCGGTCTGCCTGCTCGTCTGATTTCCACCCGGCGCGCCGGGGCAAACAGGCACAAACCGGCGGCTTGTCTCATATTCTGGTAGCGAACAGTAAAAACGGGATATGGGGAAAGCAGAGGTGCTTGTTATGGGAAATCAGAAGGACCGGGGGGAAAAGCCGCTCATCGTGGTCAGCAGCGTGACGTATGCGCTCAAGGGCCGCGACGTGCTTTTTTCGCACGGGATCAGGGCGTATGTGGAGCGTTTGCCGCGCACGCGGGAAAACGGGTGCGGCTACGGGCTGCACGTGCCGCAGCGCATCGATGAGGCCGAGCGCCTGCTGCGCGAGGCGGGCGTGCGGGTGTTGTACCGGACGGATCGGGGTGCGTCGTCATGATCTATCTGGACAACAGCGCGACGACGTATCCGAAGCCGCAGAGCGTGCGCAGGCGCATGGCGGAAGCGCTCGAGCGCTTCGGGGCGAACCCGGGGCGCGGCGGCTTTCGGATGAGCATGGAAACTGCGCAGGCCGTCTACGCCGTGCGGCGGAAGGCGGCCGCGCTTTTTGGCGCGCCGGGGCCGGAGTGCGTTTCGTTCCAGCCGAGCTGCACGCAGGCGCTGAACATCGTCATCCACTCCCTGCAGCCGGGCGACCATGTGCTTGTCACAGATCTCGAGCACAACGCGGTCCTGCGGCCGCTCAAGGCCATGGAAGCGCACGGCGTTTCCTTCACGGTCGTGCCGGTCACGCCGTGCGACAACGACGCGACGCTCGACGCGTTCCGCCGTGCGATCCGCGAAAACACGCGGATGTTCATCTGCACGCAGGCCTCGAACGTGTGGGGCATCCGCGTGCCGGTGGAGCGGCTTGCCGCGCTCGCGCATGTTTACGGCGCGGAAATCTGCGTCGATGCGGCGCAGTCCGGCGGCGTGTTGCCGATCCGCGCGGCGGAAGACAACATCGACTATCTTTGCTGCGCCGGGCACAAGGGGCTTTACGGCCCGATGGGCACCGGCCTGCTGATCACCGGCCGGGGGGAAAAGCTCAAAAGCCTGATCCAGGGCGGGACGGGCACGCTGGCGCTGCAGCTGGAACAGCCGCGGGACATGCCGGAATACCTTGAAAGCGGCACGCAGAACGTGCCGGGGATTCTGGCGCTCGGCGCGGGGATCGACTTTGTGCGCGCCCGGGGGGAGGACAACCTGCGGCAGGCCGAGATGCGCCATGTCCGGCGCATCCATGCGGCCTTCAGCCGCATGCCGCACGTAAAGCTGTATACGCCGCCGCCCGACATGCGGTATTTCGTGCCGGTGCTCGGCTTCAATGTGCGCGGCATGGCGAGCGAGGCGGTGGGCGATTATCTCGCAAAGCACGGGATCGCCGTGCGCTGCGGATTCCACTGCGCGCCGTTTGCCCACAGGAAAATGGGGACCGACAGCGATGCATGCGGCGGGGCGGTCCGCGTTTCGCCCTCCGCGTTTACGGACGACCGGCAGGTGGACGGGCTGATCCGCGCGGTGTCGGCGCTGCAGAAGGCGCCGGCCGTGCGCGGACAAAAATGAACGAAATGTAAATAAAGGCCGTACGACGGGATTCGACAGGAAAAATCCGGCGTTTCCCCTTTTCATGGGCGGCGCTTTATGCTAAACTATATACAGATTATGCGTTTGTGCAGCGCAAAAGAGGTGAAGGACGTGGAAAGGTTTCTCGATGCGGTTGCATCCTGGTGGGAATGGGTGTTGAGCATTGCAAGAAGTTTCCAGTTTAAAGATGCGATAGATATCCTGATTATCGGGCTGCTTTTGTACGGCGCCATCAAGCTCGTGCGCGAGACGCGCGCCGGCCAGCTTGTCAAGGGCCTTTTGCTCCTCGTCTTTTTGTTCATGATTTCCGGCTACCTGCAGCTGGTGATGGTCAGTCAGGTGCTGTACTATTTCTTCAATTTCGCCTTCGTCGCGATCCTGATCGTTTTTCAGCCGGAGATCCGCAAGGCGCTGGAGCAGATGGGCCGCAGCAATATGAGCAAATCGATTGCGGATGCGGTCACCGGCCGCGACCGCGATGAGGAAAGGCAGCGCATACGCAAGGCGATCAACGCGATTGTGGACGGCGTCGGCATTCTGCAGCAGCTCAAAATGGGCGCGCTGATCGTGTTCGAGCGGCAGACGAAGCTCGGCGAAATCATAGAGACGGGCACGAAAATCAACTGCGAGCCGTCCGGGCAGATCGTCGGCAACATCTTCTTCAATAAGGCGCCGCTGCACGACGGCGCGATGATCATCCGCGACGGCATGATCCATGCGGCGGGCTGCATTCTGCCGCTGACGAAGAACGCCTCCGTTTCGGCGGAGCTTGGCACGCGCCACCGCGCGGCGCTCGGCGTCAGCGAGGAATCGGATGCGGTCGTTGTCGTCGTTTCGGAGGAGACCGGGCAGATTTCCGTGGCGGTCAACGGCGTTTTGGCGCGTCGCTTCACGCGCGACACGCTGCGCGATGTGCTTGAAAGCTATTTGATCCCGCAGGAAGAAAAGACGTCCACGGTGCGCCGCGGCCTCAGCTTCCTGCGCGGGAAAAGGGCGGTGAAAAAGTGATGCCGGACAACAAGGAAAAGACGCCCTCGGGCGAGAAAAAGCGGAGCAAAATGCTGCGCGCGTTCGAAAACAATACGCTGCTTCTGATCTTTTCGCTCCTGTGCGCGACGGTCATCTGGTTCATCATGATGGCGACGAGCGGCGAAAACCGCGCGACGGTCGTCAGCAATGTGCCGATCAGCATCGAGGTGTCCGAGGCGGCGCAGGAGGCAGGCGTCCGCGTTTTCAACAGCAGCGCCTATACGGCCGACGTCTCCATCACGGGCAATTCTCTGATTACGAACCGCGTGACCCCGGAGGAGCTGGAGGTGACGGCGACGTTCGACCCCTCGACCTCGATGCTCACGGGCAATTCGATGCAGCAGGCCACGCTGACGCTGCGCGCCGCCAAAAGCGGCAACACGCTGGCCGAGTATGAGGTGGAAAGCGTTTCCCCGCCGGAAATCACCGTGACGTACGACCGGTACAAGGAAGTGCAGCTTTCTCTCGAGCCGAATATTCAGTACACGGTGGCCGAGGACTACTACGCGCCGACAACGCCGACGCTTTCTACGGACCTGATCACGATATCCGGCCCGGAAAGCGCCGTCAACCGCATTGCGCGCGCGGCGCTCGTCTACTCGTTCTCGGACCCGCTGACCCAGTCGAAGTCCATCTCCTGCAAGGTCACGCTGTACGACGTGAACGGCGATGTGATCGACCCGGCTGAAAACTATCTGGAGCTCAGCGACGACACGGTGGACGTCTCGATCCCCGTGACGAGCCGGCAGACGGTCGAGCTGGTCGCCGACATCCGCAACAAGCCGGACAGCTTTGCCGAGAACCGCATCACGATCGATCCGGAGACGATCGAGATCGCCGGTGAAGGCGAGACGGTGTCGCAGTACACGTCTCTGACGCTGGCGACGCCGATCAACTTCCTCGACGTGACGCCCTCGAATACGACGTTCCAGGTGGCGATTCCGGTGCCGACCGGCGTGACGAATATCAGCCGCGTGGAGACGGCGACGGTCACGTTCAACATGAACGGCTACACCGAAACGACGCTGACAACGCGGAACATCGATGTGATCAATGTGCCGGAGGGCAAGACCGCCGACCTCTCCACGGCGAGCCTGCAGGTGCGCGTCGTCGGTACGGCGGCGCAGGTGTCGCGCCTGACCGGGGATTCCGTCTTCTGCACGGTCGACCTCTCCTCGATCGGCGACCAGAGCGGCAACCTGGAGGTGCCGGTCACGGTCACGATCAACAATGCGGAATCCTGCTGGGCGACCGGAACGTACACAGCGCATGTGACGGTCTCGAACGAGGCACCGTCTTCCAGCTCGGAGGCGGAATGATCCGGAAAACGCCCGCATAGAAATCCATAACGCGCAAAACAAACAGCCCGCTGCTTCCCGTTTGGGGAGCGGCGGGCTGCCTGCATAGGATCGGTTCAGCGGCTCAAAGGAAGGGGAACGGTGCGCCGGCGATCTGGTCCGTGACCTCGCGGAACCAGTCCCGAATGGCGACGGGGACGCCGCTGGCCTGCAGAATGACAATCACCAAAATGATCGCAACCAGAATGGCGAGCACCTTGAGGGCGAACATGTAGTTGCCGCCCTTGTGCTCTTCGTCTCCGTGCGCAGCGGGAGACGGGGTCTTCGCCGGCTCCGAAGACGGCTGCGCTGCTTTGGGCTGCTGTTCTTTTTTGTCCATGCCGACACCTCTTTCCCGAAAACGACAATTCTCTGTTTTTATTTTAGCACAGGACGGCGCCTTTTTCTATATCCTTTTTGCTTTTTAACAGAATATTCGCATTTGCGCGCTGCCGTGCGTCCGGGTACGGCGGCCGGCAGGCCGCGGAATTTCGGTAAATTGCGGATTTTAGTTGAATAATCGCCGAAAAAATGCTAAAATATCTTTTTAGAATTGATGATAGCGGATGCGCGCCGGCAGGCGTTTTCGGCGGCGCGCATGAAGAAGGAAGACCCGATTATGAATATCCGAAACTGGGAGGTCCGGCCTCTCGATAAGGACCGCGCGGCGGCGCTCGCGCAGGCCTACCATATTCCATTTTTTCTCGCAATGCTCATGAATATACGCGGCTTCGACGGCGCGGAAGAAATCGAATCGTTCCTCGGCGCGGGAACGCCGCTGACGGACCCGTTCCTGCTCAAGGATATGGACCGCGCGGTCGAGCGCATCACGCGGGCGATCGACGCGATGGAGAAGATCGCGGTTTACGGCGACTACGATGCCGACGGCGTCACCTCCACCTCGATGGTGTACAGCTACTTGGAGACGCGCGGCGCGGATGTGCTGTATTACATACCCCAGCGCGAGGGCGAGGGCTACGGCATGAATATCGGCGCCGTCGAGCACCTCGCGTCGCTCGGCGTCTCGCTGATCGTCACGGTCGACAACGGCATCTCCTCGGTGCGCGAGGTGGAGCGCGCGCGGGAGCTCGGCGTGGACGTCGTGATCACCGACCACCACCGCCCGCAGGAGACGCTGCCGGCCGCCGTTGCGGTCATCGACGCGTACCGGAAAGACGACGAAAGCCCGTACAAGGATTTTTCGGGCGCGGGCATCGCGTTCAAGCTGCTGATGGCGCTGGAGGAGGGCGCCGGCGAGCTCGACGACCTGATCGAGGCGTACGGCGACCTCGCGGCGATCGGCACGATCGGCGACGTGGTGCCGCTGACCGGCGAAAACCGCACGCTCGTCAGCGCGGGGCTGCGGCTGCTCTCGAAGAGCGAGCGTCCCGGCGTGCGCGCGCTGCTGGAGGATTCCGGCTTTACGGGCCGGCAGCTCACGGCGACCAACGTGGCGTTCACGCTGGTGCCGCGCATCAACGCGACCGGGCGCATGGGCTCGCCGGACCGCGCGGTGCGGCTGCTGACGAGCGTGGACGATGCGGAGGCGGCGCAGCTTTCCGCAGAGATCTGCGCGGACAACGAGGAGCGCCGCCGCGTGGAAGCGGCGATCTCTGAGGCTGCCTTTGCGCACATCGAAGCGCGCGGGCTGTTTGAGGACCGCGTGATCGTCGTGGACGGCGAGGACTGGCACCACGGCGTGATCGGCATCGTGGCCTCGCGCATCACGGACCGCTACGGGAAGCCGTGCATCGTGCTTTCGCGCGGCGAAGCGGAGGCGAAGGGCAGCGGGCGCAGCGTGGAGGGTTTCTCGCTGTTTGAAGCCGTCTGTGCCTGCGGCGACCTGCTGATCAAGTACGGCGGCCACCCGATGGCCGCGGGCGTCACGCTCGCGGCGGACCGGATCGACGCGTTCCGCGCGGCGATCAACGCCTATGCGGCGGAGAAATTCCCGCAGATGCCGGTGCAGACCGTCACGCTGGACTGCCGCCTGAACCCGGCGGCGCTTTCGGTGGAGATGGTCGAGAGCCTCAAGCGGCTCGAGCCCTTCGGAAACGGCAACCCCCAGCCCGTATTCGGGCTTTACAATATGACCCTGAGCGACGTTTCGGCCGTTGGCAGCGGCGCGCATTTGCGCCTCACGCTGGAGAAGAACGGCGCGGTGATCACCGCGATGCGCTTCAACACGCGGCCGGAGGACTTTGTCTACGAGCAGGGCGACCGGCTGGACCTCGCGGTCCAGCTCGAGGCGCGGGAGTACCGCGGCCAGCAGTCGCTGACCGTGATCGTGCGCGACATCAAGCCCGCGGCCTTTGACACGCAGAAGAACATCGCCTCGCTGGCAAGCTACGCGGCGGGGCGCCGCGGCGAAGCGCTCTCCGCCCAGGAGAAAGCGTGTTTGCTGCCCGACCGCGCCTGCCTTGCGGCGGTTTACCGGGCGCTGCGCGCGCGCGGCGGAAAGCCCATCGACCTGCTGCGGCTTTCCGCGCAGCTCGGGCCGGAGTGCACGCTCGGCCGGCTCCGCACGGCGCTCGACGCGTTTTCGGAGCGCGGGCTCGTGCAGAGCACGCTCGCGGACAGCCGGCTCACGGCGGAAATTCAGGAAACCAGCGGAAAAATCGACATCACGCAATCGCCCGTTCTGCGGGCGCTTCAATAGCGCGCAGACGGCTGTAAGGAGGAGAGAATATGGCAGAAGCATCCAAATCTTATGCGGACCTCGTCCGGCTTGCCACATCAAGCGGGAAAGAGTACGATCTGGCTCTCATCGAAAAGGGCTACAAATTTGCGTTTGACGCGCATAAGGACCAGGTGCGCCAGTCCGGCGAGCCGTATATCATCCATCCGATCGCCGTGGCATGCAAGCTCATCGAGTTCGGCATGGATACGCCGTCGGTCGTCGCCGGTCTGCTGCACGACGTCATCGAGGATACCGCGTACACATACGACGACATCGCGAAGAATTTCGGCAAGGAGATCGCGAATCTGACCGAGGGCGTCACAAAGCTCGGCAAAATCCCGTTCTCCTCGCGCGAGGAGCAGCAGGCGGAAAACCTCAGGAAGATGCTGATGGCGATGTCGGAGGATATCCGCGTCATCATCATCAAGTTTGCGGACCGCATGCACAACCTCTCCACGCTCGAGTACGTCTCCCCGCAGAAGCAGCGCGACAAGGCGCTCGAGTGCCTCGAGGTGTACGCGCCGATCGCCCACCGGCTCGGTATGCGCACCGTCAAGGAATATATGGAGGACGTCTCGCTGAAGTACCTCGACCCGGTCGCCTACCACGAGATCGAGGAGAACCTCGAGGCGCGCAGCACGCGGCGCAAGCAGTTCGTCGAAAGCACAAAGGAGCTGATCCGCAGCCGCGTGGAGCCGCTGATCCCCGGCGTGTACATCGAGGGGCGCGTCAAGAGCATCAACGGCATCTACCGCAAGATGTTCATTCAGGGCAAGAGCTTCGACGAGATCTACGACGTATTCGCGCTGCGCGTCATCGTCAACACGATCATCGACTGCTACAACGTGCTCGGCATCGTGCACGACATGTTCACGCCGCTGCCGAACCGCTTCAAGGACTATATTTCGACGCCGAAGCAGAACATGTACCAGTCGCTGCACACGACCGTCATCAGCAAGGAGGGCATCCCGTTCGAGGTGCAGATCCGCACCTGGGAAATGCACCACACCGCCGAATACGGCATTGCGGCGCACTGGAAATACAAGCTCGGCATGACGAGCGGCAACGAGAAGCCGGATTCGCTCGAGGCGCGCCTGCAGTGGATCCGCAACATGCTCGACAACCAGTCGGAGAGCGAGGACGTCACCGACCTTGTCCGCTCGATCAAGACCGACCTCGCGCCCGAAGAGGTGTTCGTGTTCACGCCGAAGGGCGACGTCATCAACCTGCCGATGGGCTCCACGGTCATCGACTTTGCCTACGCGATCCACTCGGCCGTCGGCAACCGCATGATCGGCGCCAAGGTGGACCAGAAGATCGTGCCGCTCGACTACAAGGTCAAGACCGGCGAGATCATCGAGATCCTGACGACGAAGGAGGTCGGCCGCGGCCCGAACCGCGACTGGCTCTCGCTCGTGCGCACGAGCGAAGCGCGCAACAAGATCCGCACCTGGTTCAAAAAGGAGAAGCGCGAGGAAAACATCGTCGAGGGCAAGGCGGAGCTTGAGCGCGAATTCAAGCGCAACAACATCGTGATGAGCGACGAGCTGATGCAGTTCATGCTGGACAGCGCCGGCCGCCGCCACAGCTGCTCGACGCCCGACGACTTCTACGCGGCCATCGGCTACGGCGGCATCCAGCTGTGGAAGATCATGCCGCGCGTCAAGGAGGAGTACCAGAAATACCAGAAGCCCGCCGACAAGCAGGCGGACATTCAGCAGCAGGCCCCGCAGACCGCGAACAAGAAGGCGGCGGGCGGTGTGCTCGTCGAGGGCATGGACAACTGCCTCATCAAGTTCTCCCGCTGCTGCAACCCGCTGCCGGGCGACGAGATCATCGGCTTCATCACGCGCGGGTTCGGCGTTTCGATCCACAAGCGAAGCTGCTCGAACGTGCCGAAGGACTTCACCACATGTCCCGAGCCGGAGCGCTGGGTGCGCGCGCACTGGGCCGGCGACGTCAAGGAGGAGTTCAAGTCGACGCTGCACATCGTCTCCACGAACCGCTCCGGCCTGCTCGCCGATGTGACGCAGCAGCTCTTCAACATGCATATTTTCATCCACTCGCTCAATTCCCGCGAGATCAAGAATACGGAAAACGCGCTGATTTCGGCGACGATCTCGATCAACGGCATGGCGCACCTGCAGCAGGTGATCGACCGGCTGTCGAAGATCCGCGGCGTGATTTCGATCGACCGGAGCTGAAACCGGCGGAAAGGCAAAGGGTTTTATGCGTTATCTCTGCATTACGGACGGCATGCTTGCCGAAAACTGTTATCTGCTGCTCGACGAAGCGTCGGGCGAGGCCGCGGTCATTGACCCCGGCTTTGTGAACGACCGGCTGCTCGGCGAAATCGCGAAGTACAAGGTGCGCTGGATTCTGCTGACGCACGGGCACTTCGACCACATCGAGGGCGTCGACCGGCTGCGCGCGCTGACCGGCGCGCCGTCCGCCGCCTTCCGCACGGAGGGCGCGTTTGCGGCCGACCCCGCGCAGAACGGCTCGCTTCTGATGTTCGGCCGGCCGATCGCCTGCACGGTGGACCGCCTTCTGGAGGACGGCGAGACGATCCATGTCGGCGCCGTCCCGGTGCAGGTCCTGCACACGCCGGGGCACACGGCGGGCGGCTGCTGCTATGTCACGCCCGAGGCCGTGTTTACCGGCGACACGCTGATGGGCTACTCGGTCGGCCGCTGCGACCTGCCGACCGGGGACGAGGCCGCGCTGGCGGTCTCCCTGCAAAAGCTCGCGGCGCTGCCCGGCGACCCCGCGATTTGCGGCGGCCACGGCCCGGTGACACGCCTTTCCGAGGAGAAGCGGCGGAATCCGTACCTTTGACCGCGCCCGGGAATCTATCAAATTTAAGGAAACCAGACTATGTATCTTTTTGTTATTGACCACCCCTACCACTACGAGGCGGAAAATCTGTGCCGCGTGTTTTTCCCGTTCGACCGGGTTGTGACGCTGCACGATCCGGCCGAAGCGCAGGCGCCGCAGTCCCGCACCGTGTACACCGCGGTGGAAAACGGCGCGTGCGTCGTCCGCATCTGCGACGAGGACGGCGAGACGGCGCGCACAGCGCCGCAGGGCGAGGAGGGCGAATACAGCCTGATGGCGTTGCTTTTCGGCGCGCTGCGCGACCACACGGGCAAAACGCCGCGCTGGGGCATGCTGACCGGCATCCACCCGATCAAGCTGCTGCGCCAGCTCACCGAGCGCTTCGGCGCGGCGGAGGCGGAACGCCTGTTCCGGGAGAAGTATTTTGTCTCGGCGGAAAAGGCGGCGCTGGCGGCGCGGACGCTCCGCTCGCAGGCGCCGGTCACGGCGGACGTCGGGGAAAACGACTACGCGCTGTACATCTCGGTGCCCTTCTGCCCGACGCGCTGCGCGTACTGCTCGTTCGTCTCCCAGAGCGTCGAAAAGACGAAAAAGCAGATCCCGCAGTACCACGCGCTGCTTTTGGAGGAGATCCGCGCGACGGCGGACTGCGCCCGGCAGCTCGGCCTGCGGCTGCGCGCCGTCTATGTCGGCGGCGGCACGCCGACCACGTTCTCGGCGGAACAGCTCCGCTCGATGCTCGAGACCGTGCGCGCGTCGTTCGATCTTTCGGCCTGCACGGAGTTCACGGTGGAGGCCGGGCGGCCGGACACGATCGACCGCGACAAGCTGACGGCGCTGCTCGAGAGCGGCGTCACGCGCATCAGCATCAACCCGCAGACGCTGCAGGACAACGTGCTCGAAAACATCGGCCGCCGCCATACGGCGCAGCAGACGGTCGAGGCGTTCCGCCTTGCGCGGGAGGTCGGCTTTACGAATATCAATATGGATCTGATCGTCGGCCTGCCGGGCGATACGTACGAGAGCTTCTGCGATACGATCGAGCAGGTGCTCGCGCTCGACCCGGAGAACGTGACCGTGCACGCGCTGGCGCTCAAGCGCTCCTCGCGCATCACGCAGAGCGGCGAGATCAATCGGGCGCACGCCGACGCGGCGCTTGCCGACCGCATGATGGCCTATGCCGAAAAGCGGCTTACGGAGCACGGCCTTGCGCCCTACTACCTCTACCGCCAGAGCCGCATGGCGGGCAATCTGGAAAATACGGGCTGGGCGAAGCCGGGCTTCGTCTGCGCGTACAATATTTTCACGATGGACGAGACGGAGACGGTGCTCGCCTGCGGGGCGGGCGGCGTTTCCAAGCTGAAAGACCCGTATTCGGAGGATCTCACGCGTATTTTTAACTTCAAATACTCATATGAGTATATCAGCCGCTACGGGGAGATCCTGAAGAGAAAGGAAGGTATCGGCAGGCAATATGAGCAATTTCGCAAGCGGATACGTTAAATACATCAACCACCTCGAGCAGATCAACGACGCGGCGCTCGCGCGCCCGCAGGTCATGATCGATGAGGTGGAGGACGGCTATCGCGAACACCTGCGCAATATTGCGCGCAATATCCTCTCCCACTACGGCACGGCGAAGGTCTGCATGCTCGCCGGCCCCTCCTCGAGCGGAAAAACGACGACGGCGCACCTGCTGCGCGACTACCTTGAGGAGCTCGGCCTGCAGGCGCAGATCGTCTCGCTCGACGATTTCTACCTCGGCACGGCGCAGATGCCCCTGCTGCCGAGCGGCGAGCGCGACTACGAGACGGTCAACGCGCTCGACGTCGAGATGGTCCGGCAGTGCATCCGCTCCGTTATCGATCAGGGGACGTGCATGCTGCCGACCTACGACTTCATGACGAGCGAGCGCCGGCTCAATGCGCGCGCGCTCGACGTGCGCGAGAACGGCTTCGTCATTATGGAGGGCATCCACGCGCTGAACCCGATCTTTACGAAGGACCTGCCCGCGGGCAGCGCGATCAAGCTGTACGTCAGCGTCAAGCAGCAGATCAAGGACGCGAACGGCGAGGTGGTTTCCCCGATGGACCTGCGGCTGATCCGCCGCATCGCGCGCGACGTGCAGTTCCGCAACACGTCGGCGGAGCGCACGCTCGCCATGTGGCCGAACGTCGTCGCGGGCGAGGATAAGTACATCCGCCCTTACCGGATGTCGGCGGACTACACGGTCAACTCGATCCACATCTACGAGCCGTGCGTGCTGCGCTCCTCGGTCATCCCGCTGCTGCGCAGCATCCCGGAGGACAGCCCGCACTACCGCAAGGCGCGCGACCTCGACGCGCGGCTGATGCGCTTCGAGCCGGTGGACCCCGACCTCGTGCCGGAAAACTCCATGCTGCGCGAATTTCTCGGGCCGAAGGGCGCCAAACGCGCGGAGTAAGCAAATTGTAAGGAATTATTCAATCTTTCTTTACAAATCAGCGCGTTTGTCATTTGCTTTTCTGTGATTTTTGCGCTATAATGTAGGCAGAATCGAATGTGAACCGATTCCCGAGTATGCTGTAAAGGAGAATGAGAATTATGGGTATCTTAGATGATGTTGTCGTCAATGCGAAATCCGCAGCGCAGACCGTCGGCAGGATGGCGGGCCAGTTTGTGGATATGTCCAAGCTGAGAATCAACCTCTCGGAGCTCAACGGCGAGATCAACCGCCGCTATCAGGAGCTCGGCCAGTTTATTTATGAAGCGAAGAAGGCCGGTACGGCCGACGAGACGGAGCTCGACGAAAAGATCGCCGGTCTGGACGATCTGTACGCGCAGCTTGCGGCGGTCTCCGCGCAGCTCGCGGCGCTGCAGAACAAAGTCACCTGCCCGTGCTGCGGCAAGCAGATGGAGATCGACGCGACGTTCTGCAGCCACTGCGGCATGAAGCTGACGAAGGACGAGGCGCCGGCCGAAGAGCCCGCCGCGCAGCCCGAGCAGCCGGCGGAAGCGCCGGAGCAGGCGCCGGCCGAAGGCGAAGAGGAAAAGACGGAGGAGTAATTCCCCCGCACGGAAAGTGAAAGCAGCAGGCTGTGCCTGCCGGACGTAAAACAGGGAGGAAAGAGGCATACTCTTTCCTCTTCTTTCTCGGTGTGAATCTGCCCGCCGCGGCGGGCGCGGAAACGGAGTTTGTTTTATGGTTCGGAAACAGCCCGGGGCGCGTGTGCGCCAGAGTTTTCTGCACGGCGCGCTGCTGCTTACGGCGGGCGTGCTGCTCGTCAAGGTTGTCGGCGCGCTGTTTAAGATCCCGCTGTCGGCCGTCATCACGGAGGACGGCATGGGGTATTTCAGCACGGCGTACAGCTTTTACAACGTGATTTTCAGCATCGCCACGGCGGGCTTCCCGGTGGCGGTGTCGCGCATGGTTTCGGAGAACGATTCGCTCGGCCGCTGGCGCGACGTGCGCCGGATCAAGCAGGCGGCGTCGCCCGTGTTCCTGCTGACCGGCGCGGTCGGAACGGGGCTGATGATCCTCGGCGCGCCGCTCTACACGCGCGCCGTCGGCAATGCGGGCGCGCTGCCCGCCATGCTGGCGCTCGCGCCCTCGGTGCTGCTGTGCAGCCTTGCGGCGGTTTACCGCGGGTATTACGAGGGGCTGCGCAACATGACGCCGACGACGGTCTCACAGGTGATCGAGGCGCTCGCGAAGCTGCTGTTCGGCCTGAGCGGCGCGTACTTCGTGATGGCGCGCACGAGCCGCGAATTCGCCGCGTCGGGCACGGTGCTCGGGCGCGCTGTGGCCGACGGCGCCGAGGCGCAGCGGACGATCTGCGCGTTCGGCGCGGCGGCCGCGATCCTCGGCGTTACGCTCGGCTCGGCGCTGAGCCTTCTGTACCTGCACCTGCGCGACCGCCGCGGCGACGGCATCCCCGCCGCGCAGCTTGCGCGCGCGCCGCAGCCGCAGTCCCGCCGCGTGCTGGCGCGGCAGCTGGTCCGCTCGTCGATCCCGATTGCGGTCGGCGCGGTCGCGATGAGCATTTCCGGCCTGATCGACGCCTCGTTTTTGCAGACGCGCATCGCGCACATCCTGCGCACCGACCCGGCGCCGCTGCTCGCGATGTACGCGGGGAGAATCCCGCAGGCCAACCTCGACGCGCCCGAATCGATCCCGAATTACCTGTTCGGCTGCTACAACATGGCGCTGACGCTGTTTATGATCGTGCCGAGCGTCACGCAGGCGTTCGGCGTCAGCGCGCTGCCGAGCGTGACGCATGCCTTTGCGCGCGGCGTGAAGGCGGAGCTGCGCGCCGCGATGGAAACGGTGCTGCGCGCGACGAGCATCTTTGCGCTGCCCGCCGGCATCGGGCTTTCGGTGCTGGCCGGGCCGATCGCGCGGCTGGTCTACGGCGACAGGCCGAGCACGCCGATCATCGCGGCGGCGCTCGCCGCCATGGGCGCGGCATCCATCTTCGCCGCAGTCACAACGCCGCTCGGCAGCATGCTGCAGGCGGTGGGGCACATGGAGCTGCCGGTTATCCTCGTGCTGAGCGGCCTCGTCGTCAAGGTTGTGCTGAACTACATTCTGGCCGGCGTGCCGCAGATCAACATCCTCGGCGGCGGCATCAGCACGCTGGTCTGCTATGCGCTGGTGACTGTGGCGGAGCTTTTTGCGCTGGTGCGCATCACCGGCATCCGGTTTGATTTCGTCTCCACGGTTTTCAAGCCGCTTCTGGCGGCGGGCTGCTGCGGCGCGGCTGCGTACGGCGTGTGGCGCTGTTTGGCGCGCGCGACCGGCGGCGCCCGCCTCGACGCGCTTTTCGCCGTGGCGGCCGGCGCTGCCGTGTACGCCGCGGCGCTCGTTCTGCTGCGCGCCGTGCGGCCGCAGGAGCTGAAACGGCTGCTCCGCAGGGCGCGGTGAGGCCGGGCTTCCGGAAAGGGCTGCGGCCGCACAGGCGCCCCGGCGCGGTCTGCCGAAAAGCGGCGGAATTCGCGGCTTTTGTCTGAAAAAAAGAGGAAAAACACTTGAAAAATACAGAAAGATAGGGTAGAATATGAAAGACGTTTCGAAATTTGTAGGGAAGACACGCTATTCGATCGACGACCTTGTGGAGATCCTCAAAATCCTGCGTTCGCCCGAGGGCTGCCCGTGGGACCGCGAGCAGGACCACAAGAGCATCCGCCGCGATTTTCTGGAGGAGTGCTACGAGGCGATCGAAGCCATTGACACCGACGACACGGCGCTGCTGCGCGAAGAGCTCGGCGACGTGCTGCTGCAGGTTGTTTTCCACAGCGAGATCGAGTGCGAGCGCGGTCATTTCGATTTTGCGGATGTCGTGAGCGATATAGCGGAAAAAATGGTAGTGCGCCATCCGCATGTTTTTGCCGATGTGCAGGCGGAAACGACGGATGCGGTGCTCAAGAACTGGGACCAGATCAAGCGCGAGACCAAACGGCAGAAGTCGGACCGTGAGGTGCTCGAGAGCGTTTCGCCGGCGATGCCGGCGTTGATGCGCGCGCAGAAGGTGCGCAAGAAGGCGGCAAAGATGGGCGCGGCGCTGCCGGAGACGGAGGCGCTCAAGGCGCAGATCGCGTCGTCCGTCGCGCAGGCGGACGAGGAAAACGGCGCGGCGCAGCTCGGTCAGGCGCTTTTCGACCTGACGGCGCTGGCGCAGCGGCTCGGCGTGGATGCGGAGCAGGCGCTGTTTGAAGCCTGCCGGGCGTATATCGAAGGTTTTGAAGCGGAAAAATAAAGCAGTTCCTTATCCGGCACAGCCGGGTGATGAATAGAATTTAAAATTTACTGGAGGTTATTCGTTATGAATAAGACAGAACTTGTGGCATCCGTTGCAGAGGCAACGTCCCTGTCCAAGAAGGACGCGGAGAACGCTGTTTCCGCCGTGATCGCTTCCATCACAAAGTCCCTGACCGAGGGCGAGAAGGTTCAGATCGCCGGCTTCGGCACCTTTGAGGTCCGCGAGAGAAGCGAGCGCATCGGCCGCGACCCGAGAACGAGCGAGGAGATCATCATCCCGGCTTCCAAGACCCCGGCGTTCAAGGCCGGCAAGGCTCTGAAGGACTCCGTCAACAAGTAAGACGCGTCCGGGTCAATAAACTGGTGATGGAACGGATCCGTACGGGTCCGTTCTTTTGCGTTTGAAATGCGCGTCAGCGCGGAAAGGAAGAAGTATATGCGGTTGGATAAATACCTGAAGGTCTCGCGCATCATCAAGCGCCGCACCGTCGCGAATGAAGCGTGCGACGCGGGCCGCGTGCTCGTCAACGGCAAGGTCGCCCGCGCGTCGTACGACGTCAAGGTCGGCGATGTGCTGGAGCTGCAGCTCGGCGCCCGCGCGATCCGGGCGCGCGTCGTCTCGGTCAACGAGTACGCGAAGAAGGACGAGGCTGCGATGATGTACGAGGTCATCGAAGAAAATTAAGGCCGTTTGCGGGAGGAAAAAACATGGATTTTGAAGCACTGGTCCGCGCGGCGGAGGAGACGCTGAACCCCCGCGCGCTTTCGGACAGCGCGGAGGCGGGCTCGGTCGCGGCGGCGCTCGTCACGGACCGCGGAAACGTGTACCGCGGCGTCTGCATCGACACGCCGTGCTCGATGGGCTTCTGCGCGGAGCACGCGGCGATCGCCGCGATGGTCACGGCGGGCGAGAGCCGGATCGAGAAGATCGTCGCCGTCTGCGCCGACACCGGCATCGTGGCGCCGTGCGGGCGCTGCCGGGAATTTATGTACCAGATCAATCACGACAACCTCAAAACACAGGTGCTGCTCAAAAGCGGCGCCGTGACGCTCGAAGCGCTCCTGCCGCATATCTGGCAGGACTGATCGGAGACATATCCCGCGCATCTGCGCCATATGCTTTTGTGAGCGGAAGATGGGCCGAGGCCGCCTTGCCGGCTGCGGCCCTTTTTTTGCCCGAAGTGCTTTGCGCGCCTGTGCCGCGCCGCAAAGCCGGAAGCAACGGAAAAGGACGGGTGATACTGTGGCGCAGCAGACGGCGAATGCCAGAAAACATACCTTGCAGATCGAAAACCGGACGCGGCTGGTGGCGGCCGGCGTGGAGCGCGTGGATTTTTTCAGCGACGAGCTGATCACCGCGCAGACATCGGACGGCCGCATGCACATCAAGGGCGAGGGGCTGTACATCGAAAACCTCAACGCGGAAACGGGCGAGCTGCTCGTCAAGGGCCGGGTCATCGCCCTGTCGTACGACGACGGCGTGAAGCCCGCGAGCGTGCTGGGCAGGATCTTTAAATGAGCGGCGTCGCGCCGGAGGCGATCGCCCTCAGCCTGGTGCTCGGCGTGCTGCTCGGCCTGGCCTTTGCCGCGGTGGAGGCCGTGCGCGCGCTGTTCTCCCTCGGCCGCATCGCGACGGCGGCGCTCGACCTTCTGTTTGCGCTGCTCGCCGCCCTCTCCACGTTTGTCCTGGCGCTTGCCGTAGCGCGGGGAAGCCTGCGCTTTTTTCAGGCAGCGTGCGAGATCATCGGCTTTTTGTGCGTGGAACTGTCGCTGACGCACGCCGTGCGCCGGCTTCTGCCGCGTCTTGTTGCACAGCTTCGCCGCGTGTCGCAGCGGGCAGGAAGGCGGCTGAAACGGGTCGGAAAAATTTTTCTGCGGAAAAAGCATCCATCAAAACCAGAAAGTGAGAAAAAGCGCAGATTTTTTGGGAATAAAGCGAAAAAAAACGAAAAAAAGACTTGAATAACGGCCACCGGCTATTATATAATGGAAAAAGCAAAAGAATGCGGCCGGTCTACCGGCATAAGAAAGGGGAGGGGCCCATGCATGAAGTAAAAACGAAAAAGCGCAAGGGAAGTCTCCTTTTGAAAATCGCTGTGTTCTGCTTCGCCTTTTTTATGGTCTCGATGCTGGTGAGCCAGCAGATCCAGATCAGCCAGAAAAAGGAGGAGCTGGCGGAGCTTGAGCAGGCGCTCGAGGAACAGCAGGTCGTCAACGACGGGCTGCGCTACGATCTTGACTCCGAGGATGCCAACAGCGACGAATATGCGGAAAAGAAAGCGCGCTACGAGCTCGATTACGTCAAGCCGGGCGAGCGCGTGTTTTACAACGTCGGCGGCAACAACTAAATCTATTTTTCAATCCCGGAGGAAATGAAGAGGGTATGCAGGAAACGAAGCTTGAGGTTGGAGCAATTTTTGAGGGCAAGGTGACGGGCATCACGAAATTCGGCGCGTTTGTCGACATCGGCGGCAAAACGGGCATGGTGCACATCTCCGAGGTGGCGCCGGTCTTCGTCAAGGAGATCCGCGATTTCGTGACGGAAGGGCAGGCCGTGAAGGTCAAGGTCATCGGCATCAACGACGACGGGAAAATCAGCCTTTCCATGAAAAAGGTCGACGAGTCCGCGCAGCAGCGCCCGCCGCGGCGCCATGAGGAAGGCCGCCCGCCGCGCCAGAACCGCGTGCGCCGCGAAGCGGAACCGCCTGTGCAGAGCCCCGGCCGCCCGGGCGACTACGAATGGCGCGCCCGCGAGAATTCCGGGTCGTTCGAGGATATGCTGTCGCGCTTCAAGCAGACGAGCGACGAGAAGATTTCCGACCTGAAGCGGGCGGAAAACAAGCGCGGGGGCTACTCGCGCAGAGGCCCGAGAGGAAACTGAACAAGCTGAAGCCACCTGAATCACCGGTTCAGGTGGCGTTTTGTTATGCGCGTTTTCTGCCGGTATATCCGGCAGTACGGCGCGGATGCGCTGCTGCGGTTTATCCGGGACGGGAAATGAATGGTTTGTGGATGAATTTTAAAATTTTGCAATGCGTATTGATTTTTTTATAGAATGTGTTATACTATAGGTACAGAGAACCGGCAGGGCCGGCTGCTCTGAATATTGAAAGCATGGTCTTTCAGAAAGGATGTGTTTGTTCCGCAGGTGATGGAAAGCACGTCCTTTTGTGCTTTCTGCGGAAGAAACGGGTGGTTGTATGAACGTCACGATCGTTGGAAGAAAAGTGAATCTCCGAGACAATTTTAAAGAACTGGTACAGCGCAAGCTGACAAAGTTTGAGCGTATTTTTGATGCAGATGCCGATGTGCTTGTGAAAGTGACCGTCGAAAAGAATCATCAGACGGTGGAAATTACGATTAAGCAGCGCGGGATGATCTACCGCGCAGAGGCGGTCGCCCCCGAGATGAACGAGGCGCTCGACGACGTGATCGCGGCCCTCGGCAGGCAGATCCGCAAGAACAAGACGCGCCTGGAGCGCGCGAAAAAGGTGCGGCAGTTTGAGCTGGCCGACGAATTCGAGCTTTCCGAAGCGCATGAGGAGGAGCCGGACGAGGAGATCGAGATCGCAAAGCACAAGACGTTCTTCGTCAAGACGATGACGGTGGAAGAGGCGATCCTGCAGATGAACCTGCTCGGCCACACATTCTTCCTGTTCCGCGACGATGGCAGCGGCGAGGTCAACGTGGTGTATAAGCGCAACGACGGCAAATACGGCGTTTTGGAGCCGGAAACCTGATGAAACCCGGAGAAATCCCGGAAATATCGGCGCCCCGCAGATTTTTTGCGGGGCGCCGTTCTGTTTTTCCCGCGCCCGGCATAGGAATCCAAAGCGCGGATGTGCGTCTGCACGGTCCGCGCATTTTTGGATTATGGGGTGATCGATGTGGGAAAGGAGCGCAAAAAAACGGATGTCACGCTGCCGGAACCGGTGCCCGAGGGGCTGCTCCAGGTCAGCCGCGTCCACCCGGAGGACCGCGTTGCGGCGCTGGCGGGCAACCCGAACGTCGGCAAGAGCACGGTGTTCAACGCGTTAACCGGGTTGCGTCAGCATACGGGGAACTGGGCCGGGAAGACGGTCTCGAACGCGCAGGGCTACTGCACGTTCCGCGGGCACGGCTATGTGCTCGTCGACCTGCCGGGCTGCTACTCGCTGATGGCCCACTCCGCCGAGGAGGAAGCGGCGCGGGATTTTCTGTGCTTCGGCGGCGCGGACGCTGCGGTCGTCGTGTGCGATGCGACGTGCCTCGAGCGCAACCTGAACCTCGTTTTGCAGACGATCGAGCTGCAGCCGCGCACGGTCGTCTGCGTCAACCTGATGGACGAGGCGAAGCGCCGCGGCGTCGCCGTCGACCTCGAGGAGCTGCACCTGCTGCTCGGCGTGCCGGTCGTCGGGGCGAGCGCGCGCAGCCGGCGCGGGCTGGACCACCTGATGGCGTTGCTCGCGCAGGTGATTGAGGCGGACGCGCCGGAGCCGAACTGCGTCGTCTATCCCGATGCGGTGGAAACGGCGGTCGCAAAGCTCGTGCCGATCCTGCGGGCGGACTGCCCGCCGCAGATCCCGCCGCGCTGGCTTGCGCTGCGTTTGATCGACGGCGACGATTCGATCCGCGCCGCGCTGCGCACGCACCTCGGCATCACGCTCGCTGAGGAGGAAGCGGTCGACGCGGCGCTCAAGGGCTTCGACCGCGCTTCGCTCTGCGACCAGATCGTTTCGGCCGTCGTGCGGCACGCCGAGCGCGTCGCCGCGGTCTCGGTGCGGAGCATGCAGGAAAAGTACAGCCGCCGCGACCAGCGGCTCGACCGCATCCTGACGGGGAAGCTGACCGGCTTCCCGATCATGCTGCTGATGCTGCTCGTCATCTTCTGGCTGACGATTTCGGGCGCCAACTACCCCTCCGCGCTGCTCTCCGAGGGGCTGTTCGCGCTCGGCGAGGTGCTGCGCAGCCTCTGCACCGCGCTCGTCCTGCCCGGCTGGCTGATCAGCCTGCTGATCGACGGCGCGTACAAGACGCTCGCCTGGGTGGTTTCGGTCATGCTGCCGCCGATGGCGATTTTCTTTCCGTTGTTCACGCTGCTGGAGGACCTCGGCTACCTGCCGCGCGTCGCCTTCAACCTTGACCACGCGTTCCGCAAGTGCTCGGCCTGCGGCAAACAGGCGCTGACGATGTGCATGGGCTTCGGCTGCAATGCGGCGGGTGTCGTCGGCGCGCGGATCATCGATTCGCCGCGCGAGCGATTGCTCGCCATCATCACAAACAATTTCGTGCCCTGCAACGGCAGGTTCCCGACGCTGATCGCGATTATCTCGATGTTTTTTGTGGCGGCTTCCGGCTTTTTCGACTCGGTGCTTTCGGCGGCGCTGCTCGTGCTGGTGATTCTGCTCGGCGTCGGCATGACGTTCCTCGTCTGCAAGCTGCTCTCCAAAACGATTCTGAAGGGTGTGCCGTCCTCGTTCACGCTGGAGCTGCCGCCGTACCGCCGGCCGCAGATCGGCAAGGTGATCGTGCGCTCGGTGCTGGACCGCACGCTGTTCGTGCTCGGGCGCGCGGCGGCCGTCGCGCTGCCTGCCGGCGTCCTGATCTGGGTCATGGCGAACGTGACGGTGGGGGAGCGGACGCTCCTGATGCACTGCGCGGGCTTTTTGGACCCGTTCGCCGGGCTGCTGGGGCTCGACGGCGTGATTCTGCTCGCGTTTATCCTCGGCCTGCCCGCAAACGAGATTGTCGTGCCGATCATTTTGATGGCGTACCTCGCGCAGGGCTCGCTGACCGAAATGGCGGACTACGCCTCGCTGCATGCGCTGCTGGTCGCGAACGGCTGGACCTGGGTGACGGCGCTGTGCACGATGCTGTTCTCGCTGTTCCACTGGCCGTGCTCGACGACGCTGATGACGATCAAAAAGGAGACGCAGAGCCTCAAATGGACCGTCGCGTCGTTCCTGATCCCAACGGGATGCGGCGTTGCGCTCTGTATGGCGGTGAACGCGGTCGCCGCGCTGTTCGGCGCTTGAATCCCGACGGACGAAAAAAGCAGGGGAAGGCTTCCGTGGCCTTCTCCTGCTTTCCGCGTTATGCGTTCAGAAATTCCCGCAGGCTCGTGTAGTCGACGCTGTCGGTATCGGCCTGCTGCAGGAAGGTGAGCAGCTTTTCGGCGAGGACGCGCACGCCGCCCGCCACATTGCTCTCGAGGTTCAGCGGCAGGATCGGGTCGTGCACGCTCATGCGCAGCAGGAACCAGCCGTCGCCCTCGCCCGCCGGGAACGAGATGCGGATGCCCTCGCGGTTGTCAGGCGCGACGGCCCAGCCGGCCTGTTCGGCATAGGCGCCGAGGTCGGCGATCAGCTTTTCGCCGACGGGGCGGAAGTCCGACGCAGTGATCGGGAAGCGCAGCTCCTTTTCCTCTTTGGCCTCCTGCAAATCGGCGATGAGGCTGTCGAGCGTCTTGCCCTCCCGGCGCAGCTGCGCGGCCTTGATGATGATCTTCGTCACGAGATACGCGCCGTCGTCGAGGAAGTGGTTCTCGCGCAGCGCCGCGTGGCCGCTCGTCTCGATCGCGAGCGGGCAGTTGACGCCCTCGGCGTTCAGGCGCAGCGCCTCGTTGATGACGTTCTTGTACCCGCGCTTGAAGCGGTGGTGGCGCCCGCCGAGCGTCTGCTCGATATAGGTCTTGAGGCCGTCGGAGGTGATCGAGTCGGTGACGATGGTGCCGCCCGGGTTGTTTTCGAGCGCGATGGCCGAGGCGATCGCGACGAGGCGGTTGCGGTTGATCTCCTCGCCGCGGCTGTCCACGGCGCCGCCGCGGTCCACGTCGGTGTCGAAGATCACGCCGAGGTCGGCGCCGGCGCGCACGGTCGCCGCGCAGACGCTCTGCATGGCCTCTTCATTTTCTGGGTTCGGGATGTGGTTCGGGAAGCGGCCGTCCGGCTCGAGAAACTGGCTGCCGGTGATGTCCGCGCCGAGCGGCTCGAGCACCTCGGTCGCGTAGAAGCCGCCGGCGCCGTTTCCGGCGTCCACGACGATCTTGAAGCCCTGAAGCGGGTGGTCGCGGTCCGGCGCGGCAACGCCGTCCTTGATCATCTCGCGCAGGTTTGCGGCGTAGCGCGTCATGTAGTCGGTCGGCGTCACGCTGCCGCCCGCAGCGGGGGACGGCGCTTCGCCGGCTTCCGCGTATGCGAGGATCTCGGAGATGTCGGGGCTGTCGAGGCCGCCCGCGGGCGTGAAGAACTTCAGGCCGTTGCGGAAGAACGGGTGGTGGCTCGCGGTGATCTGCACGGCGCAGTCGCAGGGCAGCTCCAGCGTCGCCATGAACATCGACGGCGTGGAGGCGAGGCCGCAGTCCAGCACCTGCACGCCGCAGGGCGTAAAGGCGCGGCAGAGCGCTGCCGAGATGCGGTCCGCCGAGATGCGGGAATCGTGGCCGACGGCGATTTTCAGTCCGGCGGCCGGCTTCTCGAGGTGCTTTTTGCACCAGATGAGGAAGCCGCCTGCGATGCGCTCGACGACCTCGTCCGTCAGGTTGACCGGCGCGCCGCCGCCTTCGCTCGCAACGCCGCGGATGTCCGTGCCGCTTTTCAGGGATTTATAGGAAAACATGTGGAAAACCTCCTCGGTTGCTTTGTGTTTATTATAATACAAACGGCCCGCCTTGAAAAGCCCCGGCGCGGATTTTGCGGAAAATCGCGCGTGCAAAAGCAACAGAACGAGAAAAATGCAGGAATATAAGATTGTAAATGCAAAATCAATTTAAAATTTTTGGAAAATTAAAAAATGTACTTGACAAAATGAAATGCAGGTGGTATAAATATTGCATCAAATAAAAGTGGCCTTGATGAAGAGAAGTAACCGGGAGCCGTTTTGCACAGTGAGCGGGAGACAGTGGGAACCCCGCGGAAGCGTTCCGGCGAATAACACTTCGGAGCCGTGATCCGAAAGGCTTGCCGAGTAGGTGATCCGTGTGGCGGCGCGTTAAGCCGTGCCTGTCTTGTTGGAGACAGTAAAGGTGATCTTTTGAAGATAATTTAGGTGGCACCGCGGATGCGACAGCAGTTCGTCCTAAGCATGGGGACGGACGGCTGTCTTTTTGTTTGTCCCGAAAATTTATCGACTGGGAGGTCATCATTATGTGTTCGATCATGGGGTATACGGCGAAGGATCTTCGGCTCGAGGACCTGACGCGCGGCTTTGCGCGGACGAAATCGCGCGGGCCGGACGCGTCGCGCACGCTGGAAACGCCGGCGGGCTGGCTCTTTTTCCACCGCCTTGCAATCATGGGCCTGACGGAATCCGGTATGCAGCCGTTCACGCTCGGCGGCTCGAGCGTCGTCTGCAACGGCGAGCTGTACGGCTTCCGCGCGATGCGGGCGGCGCTGGCCGAAAAGGGTTATGCGTTTGAAAGCGATTCCGACTGCGAGATTCTGCTGCCGCTCTACCGCGAGTACGGCGTCGATATGTTCGCGATGCTCGACGCGGAGTTTGCGATGATCCTGTACGACGCGGAGACGGGCGGCTTCCTTGCGGCGCGCGACCCGATCGGCATCCGTCCGCTGTACTACGGCTACAGCGCGTCCGGGCACATTATGTTTGCGAGCGAGCCGAAAAACCTTGTCGGGCTCTGCGCGAAAATCATGCCGTTCCCGCCCGGGCACTATTACAAGGACGGCGCGTTCGTCTGCTACTGCGACATCGCCGCGGTCGACGCCGTCTGTCGGGACGACATGGAGACCGTCTGCCGGAACATTCGGGAAAAGCTGGTGCGCGGCATTGAAAAGCGGCTCGACGCCGACGCGCCGGTCGGCTTCCTGCTGAGCGGCGGCCTAGACAGCTCGCTCGTCTGCGCCGTTGCGGCGAAATGTCTGCAAAAGCCGATCCGCACCTTTGCGATCGGCATGCGCGCGGATGCGATCGACCTCAAATACGCCAGAGAGGTTGCCGATTACATCCACAGCGACCACACGGAGATCATCATCACCGAGGACGACGTGCTCGAAAACCTGGAGACGGTGATCCAACTGCTCGGCACGTTCGACATCACGACGATCCGCGCGAGCATGGGCATGTACCTGATCTGCAAAGCGATCCGCGCGCAGACGGACATCCGCGTGCTGCTGACCGGCGAGATCTCCGACGAGCTGTTCGGCTACAAGTACACCGA
>HHCFR02800__coassemble_1034_pt1 | contig 38178 bp, 36 predicted proteins | sample HHCFR02800__metabat2_low_PE_068 | metagenome-assembled genome bin HHCFR02800
CCAGCAGGAAAATGAAGAGCGCCAGAATGATGATCGTGACGAGCACGACGCCGACGTTCTTGAACACAGTCTTCGGCGTAGGCCACACGATCTTCTTGATCTCGCCCTTGCAGTCCTTGAAGAACTTTCCTGCTCTCTTGATAAAGCGAACAAAGCCGTTTTCTTTTTTCGTTGTTTCGGCCATTTTTTCGTCCTCGCTTTACTTCGTCTCTCTGTGGAGCGTATGCTTCTTGCAGAATCTGCAGTACTTGTTCATCTCAAGTCTGTCGGGATCGTTCTTCTTGTTCTTCTTTGTGTTGTAGTTGCGCTGCTTGCACTCCGTGCAGGCCAATACGACTTTCACTCTCATGACGGCACCTCCGTTTTACGGAATAAATTTGGGGTTCAGCCCCAGCCTCCCTCATAAAAAATAGGCGCAAAAAAATAGCCCCTATGCTGAGGTGTACCTATCATACCATACGGCACGCCTTCCTGTCAAGGGCTATTTTCCAAATTTCATGCGGTTTTTCAGCCTTCGAGACGGGCTTCGACCTTCTTCTGCTTCTTCTTTTTCTCGGGCTTGATCTTCTTGCCGATCAGCTTTCTCGAGTGCTTGTAAACCTTCTGCAGGTCGCAGCCGTCGGTAAAGCCCTCGATGATGCTGCCGATCGCGCTGTCGCTGATGTTGTTGAGCACGCCGAACTGGATCACCGCGCGGGTGTCCATATCGCCGGCCGCGTACATCTCGCACAGCACGGTGCACAGGCGCTTCATCGGCTCGCTGTCCTTATACTGCAGCGCAAGCTGCTCGCACTTCGGGGCGACCTTTTCCTTCGCGAAGATCGCCGGGCGCACCTGGCCGTACACGATGCGCTCCTCGTTCATCTCGTCGCGCAGCTCCGGGAAGATCGGCACGAGGCGGTTCAAAAAGAACTGCGGGTCCGCGTTGTTCTCCTCGTCCTTCTTGCGGCGCTTCTTTGCGGTCTTGACCATCTCGCGGCGCTTCGAGCCCTGCACGATCTCGAGGAAGTCGTTCGCAATGCTCTCCGCATCCGCCATGCTGTTTTCCTTTTCATCGAAGAGCCACAGCGAGAGCTGGCGCCATTCGCCCGGCTCCGTCGGCGTCTTCATCGAAGCGCTGCGCAGCACAAAGCGCTTCTGCTTCGACTCGTAAAACAGGCCGTAGGCAACCTCGCCGGTCGTGAACATCACCGCGCGGCCGCTCTCCGACTCGATCGGCGTCGCCGCGCCGAAGCCCTGCTCGCCGAGCGCCTCCTGCAGCTTCTCCTGTATGAATTCAAAAGCTCTCTGCTCCAACAAAATCACTCCGAAAATCAAATTACAAGTTAGTATAGCACAAAGTCCGCAAAATGTCTATTGTTTTTTGCGCGCCGCCTATGGTAAAATGAGCGTTAGGAAAGGGGAGAAGCCCGCATGGGAGAGATCGGCAGCAACGCTTCCGTCAAACAGAACAACATCGCAGCCATCCGCGACGCGCTTTACCGCGTCGATTTTGCCACGAAGAAGGAGATCGCCGCGCGCTGCGGGCTGAGCCTCGCCGCGTGCACGGCGCTGCTCGCCGAGATGATCGCCGACGGGCAGGTGCTGGAGCTGGCCTTTGCCGCGCCGAACGGCGGGCGGCCCGCGCGCCGCTTTGCGCTGAACCCCGACTACGCGCACATTCTCTGCCTGTACACCGACAACAACGCGACCGACGGCGCCGGCATCGCGCTGCGCATCTGCGACCTTGCGGGCCGCGTGCGCACCGAGAAGTTCTGCCCGCTGAGCGACATCCAGCCCGACGACCTCGTGGCGCTCGTCTCCGAAACCGCCGCGCGCGACCCGCTGATCCGCGCCGTGGGCATCGGCATCGCCGGCATCACCGATCACGACGGCCGCATCACGGGCGGCAGCTTCCACGCACTGAACGGCTTCAACCCAAAAGCCGTTCTGGAGGAAAAGCTCGGCGTCACGGTCCTGACCGAAAACGACATGTATTTTACCTCCTACGGCTTCTACACGCGCAACTACGCGGGGCGGCCGTACTCCCTCTCGGTGCTCTACTGGCCGAGCCACAAGTGCGCGGGCGCGGGCACCGTCGTGAACGGCCACGTGATCGTCGGCAGCACGAAGTACGCCGGCGAGCTCGTCAGCCTGCCCTTCCCCTTCGCAACGCTTTCGAAAGACGAATCGCTCGCGCGCATGATCCGCGGCGAGGACACCGTGCCGCTGATGGGCACGGCCGCCGCCTGCACGATCGCGCTCATCAACCCGGACGTCATCTACCTGACCGGCACGGCGACGCTCAACATCCGGGAAAGCGACATCATCGACTACTGCAAGCAGACGATCCCTGAAAACCACCTGCCGGTTTTCCGCATCCAGGCGGACATCCACGAGGAATACATGACCGGCATTTTCGAGCTCGCGCGCAAAAAGCTGCCCTTCCACCGGCTCTGAGCGGCGCCGCGCGGGCGGTTTGGTCCGTGTGCCGTCTTGCGGCTTTCCGGCGGTACGCCCGGCACAGTGTGCAATCGGTTAAAAATTTCTCAAATTGGGGCTTTACAAACAGAGGCCCTTGTGCTAAACTAGCTTTTGTCACGAGTTGTCGAAAGTATCTTCTGTGTCTCGGACGCAGATTTCTTTTGGGGTTCCATACATATACGGGTGCGTCCGGCGCGGGGTGATCGTCTCCTGCGCCGCGCTCCCGCAATCCGGACGGAAAAACAGGCGCGGCCGCAGGCGGATTTCCCTGCAGCCGCGCCTGTTCCCGATTTGTGCGTTTTCAAATGCAGACCGCGCTTTTCACGTCACCGGTTCTGCGCGATCTCCGCCGCTTCGCGCGCGAGCTGCTCGATCGCCGCGAAGTCGCCGCTTTCGAGCAGCTTCTCCGGCACCATCCAGCTTCCGCCGCAGCAGACGACGTTTTTCTGCGCGAGGTACGACGCCGCATTCCGGGGACTCACGCCGCCGGTCGGCATGAACGCCATACCGCCGTACGGGCCCGAAAGCGCCTTGAGCATCGCGACGCCGCCGACGACCTCCGCCGGAAAGAGCTTGACGAAATCCAGCCCCATGCGCATGCAGGCTTCCACCTCCGTGGGCGTCGCGCAGCCGGGGATCACCGGCACGCCCATTTTGAGGCACCACGCCACGACCTCCGGATTCGTGCCCGGGCTGATGATCGCCGACGCGCCGGCCTCCACAGCGCGCTCCGCCGTCTCCACATTCAGCACCGTGCCGGCGCAGACGCAGACCTCGGGCACCTGCTCGCGGATGCGCCGGATCGCCTCGGCGGCGGCCTCCGTGCGGAACGTGACCTCCGCGGCGGGCAGCCCGCCCGCACACAGCGCGCGGGCCAGCGGAACGGCCTTTTCCGCGTCATGGATCTTGATCACCGGGATGATCCCGATGGAGTGCAGCTTTTCTCTGATCGTCATCGATACAACATCCTTTCCCTTCCGGTTTCCCCCTTATTGTAGCACCTCCGCCGCGGCTTTGCAAGGCCGGTTCCGCGCAGGCGGGCGCATTGCGTCGACCTGCTGGTTTTCTCCCCACTGCATTTCCCGGCGCCGTTTTCCACCCGATAAAATAGCAAGCGATATTTTATTCTTGACAAACCGCTTCATGTGTCGTATGCTATAAAATATCAGATGATATTTAATAAGGCAGGAGGCGGTATCATGGCGCGGACCACGCAGATAACAAGGGAAGCGCTCGTCGACGCCGGCGTACGGCTCGTGCTCGAAAAAGGGCTGGAAGCGCTCAACGCGCGCAGCCTTGCCGCGCAGGCCGGCTGCTCCATCCAGCCGGTGTTCCGCAATTTCGGCAGCATGGAGAACCTGCGGGCCGCGGTTTTCCGCGGGCTGGACGCGGCCTATCAATCGTTTATCGGCGCGCGCATCGACAAGGCGGACTATCTGTTCACGATCAGCCTCGCCCATATCGCGCTGGCGCAGGCGCAGAAAAACCTGTTTCAGGCCATGTTTCTGACCGACGAATTCGGCGCGCGCACCGTCGAGGAGATCGTGCAGTCGAGCTGGAACCGGGAGACGATCGACTGTACCGCCGCGCAGTACGGCCTTTCGCTGCACAATGCCGAAGCCGTATACCGCGACGTGCGTTTCTACGCCTTCGGCATTGCGCTCGGCGTATACGCCGGAACCGTGGTGCTGGAGCCGGAAGAAGCCGGCGCCCTGCTGCGGCGCGCGATTCAGCGCTTTGCGGGCCTGCCGGAAGAGACGAGAGGAGAGCTGACATGAAATCGACAGAAACCTATATGCGCGAGCTGCGGGCGTGGCTCGCGGAAACCGAAAACACGCCGCTCGAGGAGATGGACGCTTTTTTCACACGGCGGCTCGACGGCTACGAGGCGCACATGCTCGCGCACTGGGCGGACGACTACAAAAATCTGGCCGACGCGCTGCCGTCCGGCGCGAAACGCATTCTGGACCTAGGCTGCGGGACGGGGCTGGAGCTCGACGAGATCTTCCGCCGCTTCCCGGAGATGCAGGTCGTCGGCGTCGACCTCTCCCCCGCGATGCTCGAAAAGCTGCGCGAAAAGCACGCCGGGCGCGCGCTCGAGCTGATCTGCGGCAGCTACTTCACCGTGGAATTCCCCGGCCCGTTCGACGCCGTCGTTTCCTTCGAATCGCTGCACCACTTCACGGCGGCCGAAAAGGCGCCGCTTTTCCGGAAGATCCACAAAGCGCTCGCACCGGGCGGCGTGTTTCTGAACGGCGACTATTTCGCCCGCTGCCCGGAGGAGGAAGCGCTCCTGCGCGAGACGCTCGAGCGCCGGCGCGCGGCGGCGCATATCCCGCCGGACGTTTTTATCCACTTCGATACGCCGCTGACCGTCGCGCATGAAATGCAGGCGCTGCGCGACGCGGGCTTTCCGGACGTCCGCGTCGCTGCGGAAACCGAGGGCGCCGTCGTCCTCTGCGCGCAGAAAGCATAAAAAGCAGAAGGCACAAAAAACAGGCAGACCGCACGGAGTACCATGCGTCTGCCTGTTTTGCTTTTTGTATGTCACCGGGGCCGTTCCGCCGCCCAGAGCTGCAGCAGCTTGTGCGCGACGCCGTCCGCCCGGTTCGAGGGGATCACCTCCGCCGCTTCCGCCTTGAGCACGTCGGCGGCATTTTCGACCGCGTACCCCGCGTCGGCGATGCGGAACATCGAGCGGTCGTTTTCCCCGTCACCGAAGCACACGAGCCGGTCGCAGCCGCACAGCGCCATCAGCCGCTTTGCAGCCTCGGCCTTGCTTGCGGCTTTCGGCATGATTTCAAAATAGTAGGAATCGCTATACAGGTCGGGCTGCAGATGAACGCTGAAACGCCCGTCCGCGCGCAGCTTTTCATACGGCGCTTCGCAGGCCGCGCGGCTGTCCTCGATCACGGTGAAATAGAAGACGCGCCCGTCGTAGAGCTTTTCCGGCTCCACGGCGTGCAGCCGCTCGTCGCCGCGGCGCGTCTCGAGATAGTACGCGAGCCCCCGCGTGCAGTTCTGCGCAAGATACGCGACGCGCTCCGCCTGCACGCGCGCCGCCGGGCGCGAATAGACCATCGGCCGCAGGCGCGCCGCCTCCAGAACGCCGCGGACAAACGCGGCTTCTTCGGGTGTGAAGTACACGGCGTCGAGCACGGTGCCGTCGCCGGCGTCGACGATGGCCTCCCCGTTATAGACGATGACCGGCAGGCGCGCGTCCCCGAGCGCGGCCGTCACCTTTTTCGCCGTCGAAAAGGAGCGCGCCGTCGCGTACGAGAACGCCATGCCCTCCCGCAGGAGACGACGCACCGTTTCAGCCGTGAACGTCGAAAGGCACGCCTGCGGCGTCAGCAGCGTCCCGTCCAGGTCGGAGAGGTAGAGCGTTTTCATATATTGCCGGAGGTCGCGCTGAAGATCGCGCCGCGCACGCCGTCCAGCTTGACGGCGATGCCGGATTTCAGGATATCCGTCGCATGCGCCGCGCCGATGATCGCAGGCTTGTCGAGCGCCATCGCGGCGATCGCCGCGTGGGAATTCGCGCCGTCCAGCTCCGTCACAAGGCCGGAGGCCTGGCGGATCAGCGGCATCAGAGTGTTCGTCGTCTTGGGCAGCACGAGGATGTCGCCGCGCTTGAACTTCTGCAGCGCCTCCTCCTCGGTTTTGCAGACGCAGAGCGTGCCGCACACGCTGAGCCCGTTGACGACCGAGCCGGAAACCAGCACGTCGCCGACGAGATGCACCTTGAGCATGTTCGTCGTGCCGGCGATGCCGAGCGGGATGCCCGCCGTGATGACCGCGATGTCGCCCGCCTTGACGAGGCCGCGCTCCTCCGCCACGTTGACGACGTGCTCAAAGAGCTCGTCGGTGCTGGTCTTTTCCTCGAGCATGACCGGGACGACGCCCCACGAAAGCACCATCTGGTTCAAAACCTTCGGGTCCGTCGTGCCACTGATGATCGGACATGCGGGGCGGAACTTCGAGATCATGCGCGCCGTGAGGCCCGTCTTCGAGACCGTGAGGATCGCCACCGCGCCGAGGTCGTGCGCGGTCGTGCAGGTCGCGTGCGAGATCGCAGAGGTGACGTCCTTCTGCGCGGAAACCGACCACTGGTTGAACTGCTTGATGTAGTCGATGTCGTTTTCGGTGCGCTCGGCAATGCGCACCATCGTGCGGACCGCCTCCACCGGGTAAGCGCCGGCGGCCGTCTCGCCGCTGAGCATGATCGCGCTCGTGCCGTCGTAGATCGCGTTCGCGACGTCGGTCGCTTCCGCGCGCGTCGGGCGCGGGTTCTTGATCATCGAGTCGAGCATCTGCGTCGCCGTGATGACCTGCTTGCCGGCGGCGTACGCCTTGTGGATCAGCCGCTTCTGGATGACCGGGATGTCCTCCATCGGGATCTCGACGCCGAGGTCGCCGCGCGCGACCATGATGCCGTCGGAAACGCGGATGATGTCGTCGATGTTCTCGACGCCGTCCGTGTTCTCGATCTTCGCAATGATGCGGATGTTGCGGCAGCCGTTGTTTTCGAGCTCATTGCGGATCAGGACGATGTCGTCCGCACAGCGCGTGAAGGAAGCCGCGATGAAGTCCACGTCCTCCTGAACGCCGAACGCGAGGTCGGCCTTGTCGCGCTCGCTGATATACGGCATGGAGAGCGTGACGCCCGGCACGTTGATGCCCTTATAGGAGGAGATCGTGCCGCCGTTCAGCACGCGGCACTCGATTTCCGTATCCGTGACGCTCTCGACGATCATCTCGATCAGGCCGTCGTCCACCAGAATGTGGACGCCGATCGAGATGTCCTCCGGCAGCTTTTTGAAGCTGATCGAGCAGCCCTCGCTGTCGCCGGGGCGGTCGAACGTCGTGAGCGTGTATTTCTGCCCGTACTCGAGCATCACCGGCTTTTCGAACGTGCCGGTGCGGATTTCCGGTCCCTTCGTGTCGAGCAGGATCGCGACCGGCACATCCAGCTCCTTGCGGAGCTTCTTCACCATGTCGGCGCGGCGCTTGTGCTCCTCATGCTTGCCGTGCGACATGTTGAGTCGGGCGACATTCATACCGCTGAGAATCAGCTTGCGCAGGATGGCCTCATCGTCCGTTGCGGGACCGAGCGTGCATACGATTTTTGTTTTTCTCATAGTCAGAGCTCCTCGCATTCTTTTTTACATCCAGGCCCAAAGGCGTTTCGTCTTATATATGTATACTATACAGGAAATACGCCAAAAAATCAAGCGGCACACCATTTGTCCCTGCAAATTTTACCAAAACTTAAGCGCGGCGCCGGAAAATGCGGCGGGCGGGCTTCTTCTCCGCAGCATCATCCCGCCGGCCGCCGAGGAAGCGTTTTTCGATTTCGCAGAGCGCGAGCGGCATCAGCGAGAGCGCGGCGACGATCCCCCACTGGGGCAGCGTCAGCGCGGCGGTGCCGAAAAGCGCCGCGGCGGGCGGGAAGACGATGACGCCGACCATCAGCGCCGTGCAGACCAGAAACGAGAGGTTGAGCCAGCGGTTCTTCAGCATGCCGCGGCCGAGCACCGGCTTTGCGCTGCGCATGTTAAAGCTGTGTACGAGCTGGGAAAGGCTGAGCACCGCGAACGCCATCGTGCGGCCGACCACCGGCGACGCGGGGTCGGTGTCGAACAGCGCGCGGCCCGCGGAAAACGCGAGCAGCGAAAGCGCGCCGATCATCATGCCCTCGACCGCCATCGAAAAGCTGAGGCCGTTCGAGAACACGGTGTTGTCCTGCGGGTTCGGCGGCGCCTGCATCACGTCGTCCTGCGGCGGGTCGCCGCCGAGCGCGAGCGCGGGGAGCGAATCCGTGACGAGGTTCACCCACAGAAGCTGCGCGGGCAGAAGCGGCGCGGGCGCGTGCATCAGGAACGCCGTCAGCACCACCAGAATCTCACCGACGTTGCAGGACATCAGAAAGTGGATCGTCTTGCGGATATTCCGGTAGACCGTGCGGCCCTCGCGTACGGCGGAGACGATCGTCGCAAAGTTGTCGTCGGTCAGCACCATGTCCGCGGCGTTTTTCGCGACCTCGGTGCCGCTTCTGCCCATTGCGCAGCCGATGTCCGCGGCCTTGAGCGCCGGCGCGTCGTTGACGCCGTCGCCGGTCATCGCGGTGACGAGCCGCAGGCGGCGGAAGGCCTTGACGATGCGCAGCTTGTGCGCGGGCGAAACGCGCGCGAACACCGAGCAGGTTTTGACGGACGCAAGCAGCTTTTCGTCGCTCATCGCCTCGAGCTCGGCGCCCGTCGTCACCTTTCCCGCATCGATGCCGAGCCGCCCGGCGATCGCCGCAGCCGTCGAGGGCTGGTCGCCGGTGATCATGACCGGCCGGATGCCGGCCGCCCGGCACTCGAGGACCGCCTGCTTCGCCTCGGGGCGCGGCGGGTCCTCGAGACCGATCAGCCCGAGGAACGTGAGGCCGCTTTCCGCCTCGTCGTCCGAGCCGGGCAGCGCGTCCGTTTGCTTTTCCGCCACGGCGAGCACGCGCAGCGCATCGCGCGCCATCTCGGCGTTGCGGGCGAGGATGCGCCCGCGCAGATCGCCGGAAAGCGGCAGTGTCTGCCCGCTGCTCTTCGCCGCCGTGCAGCGCTGCAGGATGAGGTCCGGCGCACCCTTCACAATCACCCGGTAGCCGTTTTCCGTGCGCAGGATCACCGTCATGCGCTTGCGCTCCGACGTGAACGGGATCTCCGCCGCCTTGATCCGTCCGGCGAGCAGCTTTTCCAGCTCCGGCGCCGCGGCCGCGATCGCCGTTTCGGTCGGCGCGCCGATCAGCCGCCCGTTTTCAAGCTCCACCGTCGTGCACAGCGCCGCCGCAGCGAGCATATTGCCCGCCGCTTCCGTTTCGAGCAGTCCCGCGCCGTCCGCACAGCGCACGACGGTCATCCGGTTTTGCGTCAGCGTGCCGGTCTTGTCGGAGCAGATCACCTGGCAGCTTCCGAGCGTCTCCACCGCCTGCAGGTGCCGGATGATCGCCCGCTTCGCCGCCATGCGGCGCACGCCGAGCGCGAGGACAATCGTGACGACGGCCGGAAGCCCCTCCGGGATCGCGGCGACCGCGAGACTGATCGCGATCATGAACATCTCGAGCGGGTTGACACGCTGGACCAGGCCGATTACAAAAATCACCGCGCAGATCAGAACGACGAGCAGACCGATCACCTTGCCGGTCTTGCGCAAGCGCGCCTTGAGCGGCGTGTCCGGCGTTTCCTCCTCGCCGAGCATCGCGGCGATCCGGCCCATTTCGGTCTCCATGCCCGTCGCGGTCACGACGCCGACGCCGTGGCCGGACGCGACACCGGTGCCGGAGAAAAGCATGTTTTCGCGCTCGGCCGCGCCGGTTTTCTCCGCGCAGACCGCGCCGGCCGACTTCGCCGCCGGGACGGACTCACCGGTCAGCGCGCTCTCCTCAGCGTAAAGCTGCGTGCTCTCGAGCAATCGCAGGTCCGCCGGCACGACGTCGCCCGTTTTGAGCAGGACGATGTCGCCGGGCACGAGCGCTTCGCTCGTCAGCACCGTGCGTTTGCCGTCGCGCAGGACCGCGGCATGCGGCGCGGACATCGTGCGCAGCGCCTCGAGTGCGTGCTCCGCCTTTGCCTCCTGCACCGTGCCGATCAGCGCGTTCGCCATCACGATGCCGAGAATCAGCAGCGTGTCGGCGAAGTCCGCCTCCCCCTGCAGGCACGAGGTCGCAAAGGAAACCGCGGCGGCGCCAAGCAGGATCAGCACCATGAAATCGCCGAACTGCAGGATGAAGCGCTGCAGAAGCGTTTTCTTTCTGCCTTTTTTCAGGGCGTTCGGGCCGTATTTCTGCAGGCGCGCTTCGGCGTCCGCCGTGCGCAGCCCGCTTTCCCGGTCGCTTTTCAGAATGCGGAGCGCCTCCGCCGCGTCCATCGCGTGGAACGCCGTGTTTTCCGTCGTCTGTTTTGACATGTCCCTGCCTCCTTTTGGAACATGCTTATGCGAAAGCGCTGCCGTTTAGAAGGGCGCAAAAGGGCTTGTGCAAAGCCGGAATCTGTGATAAGCTATACGTCGCGCCCCGCCGGGTGCGCCTTTCCGATTGACAGGCTCCGCCTGCTGTGCTATCCTGTTTGGACAGACAAACAAAAAGGAGGCGCATCGATGGCACAGCACATCACCGTTGTCGACCACAACCCGGCGTGGGCCGCCCAGTACGCGGCGGAGGCCGAGAAGCTCCGGGCCGTTCTCGGTGAAAACTGCACGGCGATTCACCACATCGGCAGCACGGCGGTCCCGGGGCTAAAGGCCAAGCCGATCCTCGACATCATGCCGGTCGTGCGGGATCTCCGTGCGGTCGACCGCGCAGCGGAGGATTTCCGGCAGCTCGGCTACGAATACCTCGGGGAATTCGGCATTCCCGGACGGCGCTACCTGCGCAAGGGCGGGGACGAGCGCACGCATCAGGTCCACATCTTTCAGGCGGACGACACCGAAAATATCGAGCGGCACCTCGCCGTGCGCGATTACCTGCGGACGCACGATGCGGCCGTCCGGCAGTACGGTGCACTGAAAGCCCGGCTGGCGCAGGCATTCCCTTACGACATCGAGGGCTACTGCGACGGCAAGGACACCTTTGTGCAGGCGCTGGAAAAGGAAGCGCTGGCCTGGTGGAAAGCGCACGCCGCGCCGAAATCCGGCGGCTGACCGAAAGGCCGCGCAACCTGCGCGCGCAGCCGGGATATTCCCACAAAAAAAGACGGATACGGTTCAAAAACGCCGTATCCGTCTTTTTTATTTTCAACTTTCCGTTTGCTTTCAGCGCATCGGCTCGCCCGGCGCTGCGTCCGGGCGCGGCCCGCGCAGCGCTTCGAGCGTCTTCCGGACATTGTGCGCCGCATCGGACTGGATCTCGACGACGCGCGCGCCGCGGGCTTTCGCGATGTCGCGCAGGTCGCAGGCGATCGCCGTGTGGAACGAGCACCCGACGACGAGGAACACGTCGCCCGGCTCCAGTGCAAACACCATTTCGTACGCCTTTTCGTAATTCGGCGCGGGGTCGCCGTACAGCACGGGCTTGCCCTGCAGCGACCACGCCGCATCCATCTCGTCGTCCTCCGGCAGGCAGCCGTGCAGCTCGACGGCGTCGCTGCCCGCCGCGCGGTGCAGGCCGTCGATGTTCATCGTGATGATCGGGATCCCGTATTCCGCGAGCGCGATGTGCGCGTCGTTCGGCTTCGCGCCGTTCATGTTTTCCTTGAGCTGCCGAATCACCGCGTTGTACGCCGCATGGTGCGACTGCGCAAAGCTCCGGAACAGCTTCTCCCGCACGTCGGGCGTTTCCATGAAGGTCGGAATGTTGCTCTGCTTCGAAATGCCCGCGCCTGTAAACGCCAGAATCTTCATCCTGCTTCGCTCCTTTCCGTCAAAACAGCCCGCCGCGGCTTTCGCCCGGCAGGCTGTTTCCGTCTGTATTCAGCATAGCACAATCCGCACCGCCGCACAAGCGCTTTGCGCGGATATGCGCCGGTTTTATTCGGTGCGCAGCGCGGTGACCGGGTCCTTCGTCGCCGCGCGCTTTGCCGGCAGCAGACCGCCGACGATCGTAATCAGCATGCTGATCACGATCAGGATCACGGCGGCGCCGGCGGGCAGCACCGCGCGCACCGAATCGGTGCCGACCAGATGCGCAATGATCGAGTTGATCGGAAACGTGAGCAGCACCGAGATGCCGACGCCGATCAGGCCGGCGCAGAAGCCGATGATGAACGTCTCCGCATTGAACACCTGCGAGATGTTGCGCTTCGAGGCGCCGAGCGCGCGCAGGATGCCGATCTCCTTCGTGCGCTCCAGCACGGAGATGTGCGTGATGATGCCGATCATGATGCAGGAAACGATGAGCGAAACCGCGACAAAGGCGATGAGCACATAGGAGATCACGTCGACGATCGAGGTGATCGAGGAGGTGAGCAGCGCCACATAGTCGGTGTAGGTGATCCGGCTGTCCTCGTCGACGGTCGCGTTGTAGTTTTCGATGCAGTCGGCGACGGCTTCCTTGTTCTCAAAGCTGTCCGTGTAGATGCTGATGGAGTCCGGCGCGTCGTAGCTGACCTTGCCGAACGCCTGCATGTTGTCTTCGTACGACGCGCCGCCGATGTACTCGTCGTAGAGCGAGACGAGGATCTCCTGGTCCGGCGTATTCTCGAGCCACGCGTCCAGCGCCGCCGCCATCTGGCTCTCGTCCATCTGCGCCGCCGCGCCGGCCTGTGACGCCTGCGCGGTCTGCGCCTGCTGCTCCGTTTCCGCGCCGTCCGCTTCCTGCGCGTTGTAGTAGAGGATCATCGTATACAGCGAGGCCTTTTCCGAAACGCCGAGCTTCGAGATGTACGCGGCCGCATCCTCGGCCTTCTTCTCGTCGTCCGCGGCTTCAAAGCCCACGCCGTTGAGCACATTGATTTCCGGCGTCTCCTCCTGCGCGCGGATGACCGCGCTGTCGTTCGTATGCTCGATCACATAATCCGTGAGCTTCGAGGTGTACGCCAGCGGCGCGCGCAGCGGCGCGTTTGCCGCGTCGGCCTTCGGGCGGATCACGCCGACGACCTTCAGCTCGAGCGCATCCTCGATAAGCTGCTCGGCGCCGCCGTTTTCCTCCTCGATGTAGGTGAATGTGCCGTCCTCGTTTTCCGTGTAGCGGTCGCACGCCGGCACGAGCCAGAAGGTCCGGTCGCAGGCGTCGGCATAATCCCATTCGAACGCCTCCGGCTCCTCCCCGTCCTCGATCTGCGTGCGGATCTCCTCGTACTCGTCGCCCGTGAGCAGGCCGAGCTGGTAGAGCGTGTCGGTCGGGATCGAGTTCTGCTCGTCGAGCACGAGCACCACCTCGTTGTACGCTTCCGGCCACGCGCCGTAGAGCAGGTCGTAGCTGTCGGTGACGACGGGGCTGATCGTGCTGTCCACGCCGACCATCATCTCTTCAAAGTTCTCCGCGCCGCCGTCGGAGCCGGTCATCATCGTCATCGCGTTCTGCATGTTCTGGTTCATCATCGCGCTGAAATCCGATTCTTCCGCGCTCTCAGCCGCTTCGTCGACGTCCATGCTCGTGTTGACGATGTTGCCGTCCGCATCGCGCGCGAACACGTCGAACTGGACGTTGTAGGTGTAAACGACGCCGTTTTCACCGAGATACTGCGCGATCTCGCTGTCCGGGTCGTCCAGATAATTCTTGAACGCCGTCAGATCGTTTTCCGTGACGCTCGACTCGAGCGACTCCTGCATTTCGAGCTGCCGGTGGTCGGCATGGACGCCGGTCGCGTTCTGGTCGGCCGTCTCCTCCGCGCCGCCCTGCACGGCGCCCATCGCGCCCTGCAGCTCCATCAGAGACGCCATGTCGAACGTCTCCGCCGTAATCATCAGCGGGTAAGAGGTCATCGTCTCTTTCTGAATGTCGGTGATATACTGGTTCACGCCGGTCGAGAGCGAAAGGATCAGCGCGATGCCGATGATGCCGATCGACCCGGCGAACGCGGTGAGCAGCGTGCGCCCCTTCTTCGTGCGCAGGTTGTTGAAACTCAGGGAAAGCGAGGTCAGGAAATTCATCGAGGCCCGCCCCATCGTCCTGTGCTCCGGCGCCTGCAGCGCCGCGTCGTCCACGACGTACGGGTCGGAATCGTCGGTGATTTTGCCGTCGCGGAGCTTTACGATGCGCGTCGCATACTGCTCGGCGAGCTCCGGGTTGTGCGTGACCATGACGACCAGCCGGTCCTTCGCGACCGCCTTCAGCAGCTCCATGACCTGCACGCTCGTCTCGCTGTCGAGCGCGCCGGTCGGCTCGTCGGCCAGCAGCACGTCGGGGTCGTTGACGAGCGCGCGGGCGATCGCGACGCGCTGCATCTGCCCGCCGGAAAGCTGGTTCGGGCGCTTGTGCGACTGCTCGCCGATGCCGACCTCCTCCAGCGCCGCCTGCGCGCGCTTTCTGCGCTCGGCGCGCGAGACGCCGGAGATCGTCAGCGCGAGCTCGACGTTCGCGAGGATCGTCTGGTGCGGAATCAGGTTGTAGCTCTGAAACACAAAGCCGATCGTGTGGTTGCGGTAGGCGTCCCAGTCGCGGTCCTTGTACTGCTTCGTGGAAATCCCGTTGATGATAAGGTCGCCGCTGTCGTAGCGGTCCAGCCCGCCGATGGTATTGAGCAGCGTCGTTTTGCCGGAGCCGCTCGGCCCCAGCACGGCGACGAATTCGTTGTCGCGCAGGTTCAGGCTCACATCGTGGAGCGCGTCCTGCACAAGCTCGCCGGTCTTGTATTGCTTGTGAATATTCTTGACTTGCAGCATCTCGTTTTCTCCTTATCTCTGCATCCGTGACATAACGTTCACATTTTAAAAACATATTCTGAGGGGGTTATGAACAGGATATGAGGAAATTGTAAACAAGCCCTTTGTAAAGAAAAAGGAGACAAACCGGCGGCGCTCGACCCGTCGCGTGCTGTATTGCGGGATCGGAAACAGCCGAACGCCCCATTGTCTGCGCGCAATCCGCACGCTGCCGTATCGCGGATATTCCATGCAAAAAGCCCGCACAAAGCTGTGCGGGCTTCATTTCTATGAGTATTCTCGAAAGTATTCTCGAATTTACTGCGCGCGGCCGATCTCGATCGCCTTGCGGTTGAAGTCGAGCATCGCGGCCTTGCGGGCCGGGATGCACTTCTGGAGCGCCTTGTCGAGCGTTTCCTCCGAGCAGAAGCCGACTTCCTTGAAGAGCTTGCCGACCAGAATGATGTTCGCGAGGCCCTTCAGGCCGTTTTCTTCGGCGAGCGTCGAAGCCGGGACGTAATAGGTCGTCACGTCGTCGCGCTCGACCTGCACGTCGATCAGGCTGCTGTCGAGCAGAATCACGCCGCCGGGCTCCACCTCGTTCACAAACTTTTCGAGAGACGGGCGGTTCATCGCAACGAGCACGTTCGGGTTCGTCACGAGCGGGGAACCGATCGCCTCGTCGGAAAGACAGACGCTGCAGTTCGCGGTGCCGCCGCGCATCTCCGGGCCGTAGGACGGGAGCCACGAAAGCTCTCTGCCCTCGATGAGGCCGGCGTAGGCGACGACCTTGCCGGCAAACAGAACGCCCTGACCGCCGAAACCGGCGAAAACCATGTTCAGATCTTTCATTTCAGTCTGTCCCCCTTCGTGCCGTCCTTGAATACGCCGAGCGGATAATACGGGATCATGTTCTCCTGCAGCCAGCCGAGCGCGTCGACCGGCGACATGCCCCAGTTCGTCGGGCAGGTGGAGAGCACTTCGACGATCGAGTAGCCCTTGCCCTCGATCTGGTTCTGGAACGCCTTCTTGATCGCCTTCTTCGCGATGTTGACGTTCTTCACACAGTCGACCGTGACGCGCTGTGCGAGCGCGACGCCGTCGAGCGTGGAGAGCATCTCACAGACGCGCACCGGGTAGCCGGCCGTGTTGACGTCGCGGCCGTACGGCGTCGTCTGCGTGACCTGGTCCGGCAGGGAGGTCGGCGCCATCTGGCCGCCGGTCATGCCGTAAATCGCGTTGTTGACAAAGATGACCGTGATGTTTTCGCCTCTCGTCGCCGCGTGGACGGTCTCCGCCGTGCCGATCGCCGCGAGGTCGCCGTCGCCCTGGTACGTGAAGATCACGTTTTCGGGCTTCGCGCGCTTGAGGCCGGTGGCGACCGCCTGCGCTCTGCCGTGCGGCGCCTGCACCATATCACTGGAGAAATAGTCGTAACACATAACCGAGCAGCCGACCGACGCAACGCCGACGGTCTTGCCCTCAACGCCCAGCTCCTCAATGGCTTCCGCAACAAGGCGGTGAATGATGCCGTGTGTGCAGCCGGGGCAATAATGCAGCGGCGCATCCGTCAGGGTGGACGGTTTCTTGAATACTACTGCCATTTTATTCCAGTCCTTTCGCCTTATTTCAGGAGTTTCTTGATTTCGCCGAGCACTTCCTTCGGCGTGGGGATGATGCCGCCGGTGCGGCCGTAGAAATGGACCGGCACGCTGCAGTTCGCGGCGAGACGGACGTCGTCGACCATCTGGCCCATGCTCATCTCCACAACGAGGAGCTGCTTCGCCTGCTTTGCCGCGCGCTGGATCGCGTCCGTCGGGAACGGCCAGAGCGTGATCGGGCGGACAAGGCCGACCTTGAGGCCTTCCTCGCGCGCCTTGTTGACGGCGCTGCGCGCGACGCGGCTCGACGCGCCGTAGGCGACGACGATCAGGTCGGCGTCCTCGGTGCGGTATTCCTCCGCGCGCTGCTCGTTCGCCTTGATGACCTCATAGCGCGCATAGCGCTCGCGCACGAGGTCCTCGAGCGCGTTCGGCGTCAGATAAAGCGAATTGACGATGTTGTGACGGCGCTTGCCGCCGTGGCCGCACGCAGCCCACGGCTTTTCGATTGCGGCCTGCGCCTTCTTCTCGGGCAGCTCGACCGGCTCCATCATCTGGCCGAGCATGCCGTCCGCGAGGATCATCGCCGGCATGCGGTACTGGTCGGCCTTGTCGAACGCGTCGGAGACGAGGTTGACCATCTCCTGCACCGTGGACGGCGCAAAGACGAGGATCTGGAAGTCGCCGTGGCCGAGCGCCTTCGTCGCCTGCCAGTAGTCCGCCTGCGAGGGCTGGATGCCGCCGAGGCCCGGGCCACCGCGCTGCACGTTGATGATGACGGCCGGAAGGTCGGAGCCCGCCATGTAGGAGATGCCCTCGCCCTTCAGGCTGATGCCGGGGGAGCTGGAGGAGGTCATCGCGCGGACGCCGGCCGCCGCAGCGCCGAGCACCATGTTGACGGCCGCGATTTCCGACTCCGCCTGCAGATATGTACCGCCGATTTTCGGCATGCGCTTGGCCATGTAGGCGGCAAGCTCCGTCTGCGGGGTGATGGGATAGCCGAAGAAGTGGTGGCAGCCCGCCTGGATCGCGGCCTCGGCGAGCGCCTCATTGCCCTTCATCAAAACCTTTTCTGCCATAAATGTAACATTCCTTTCCCTGTTAGCGTTCAACTGTAATTGCCGTATCGGGGCACATGGTCGCGCACGCCGCGCAGCCGACGCAGGCCGCTTCATCGATAAGCTGCGCCGGGTGGTAGCCCTTCGCGTTCAGGCGATCCTTCGCGAGCGCAATGATCTTCTTCGGACATGCGTTGATGCACATGGAGCAGCCCTTGCACACTTTTTCGTCCACAATAATCCTTGCCATCGTTTTTCCTCCTAGTTAAAAATCCGTTTCGTCTTCCCAGACGAAATGCACATATCTCCGAACGACCTTGAAGCCCGCGGGGATCTCCTCCCCGGCCGCAAAGTCCGGAATGGTCGAATACAGAAGCGGCAGGCCGCACAGCCGTGCCGATTCCTCCGCAAAGCCCACGGCATCCAGCACCGTCTGCTGCGTCGTGTCCACGCCGAGGTGCGAATTGTTGACGACCGCCGTCGCCTTCAGGTGCGAAGCGCCCTCAATCTCCCGAAGCAGCGGCAGCGTTTCCTCCGGCTTCGTCGAGAGGATGCGGTAGCGGTTCACGACGTAGAGCATCTCGTAGCCGGCGGCCTCGAGCTCGCGGCTGATGCGCCCGAGCGCCGTCGCGCCGACGTCGTCTCCGCCCGCGTCGATGAACACGTCCGCGTCCTCCATGCTGAAGATCGAGTAGATCTCCGGCGGGAGCACCGGGGTGTCGAGCGTGGTATTTGCAAAAACAGGCGCGATCAGCTGCACGCCGTGCCTTTCCAGAAAGGGGCCGTATTCCGAGGAGCGGAAGTACGGGTTCACAATATCCATATCGACGATGACGCTGCGCCGCCCTTTTGAAGCCGCCTCGACCGCAAGGTTCAGCGCAAGGTTTGTTTTCCCGCAGCCGTAATGCCCGCAGACCACCGTAATCCTGCTGCTCATCCGTTCACGCCTTTCCTGAGTTTTCCGCGCAGCAGCGAAAGCTCCTGCACGTTTTACTATGATACCACCTTCGGCGGAAAAAATCAACCGCTTCGGCGCCGGAATCCGACATTTTTGCATGTTCGGCGGTCCAATCCTTCAAAATTCCAGCTTTTTCCGGCAATCCGGCGGCGCACCTGCAGCCGGACGGGCCACAGGCAAAGCCAAAATGCAAAAAAAGCTGCGGATCTTTAAATCCACAGCTTTTTGGAGCGGACGACGAGGCTCGAACTCGCTACCTCCACCTTGGCAAGGTGGCGCTCTACCAGATGAGCTACGTCCGCGTATTCGTTTTTCGGAACGTTGACTATTATAGCGTGTCCCTTTCGATTTGTCAAGCGGAAATTTAATTTTCTCTGACTTTTTTCGCAGGCTGTTGCATCCGCGCCTTCCAGCCGCTATAATAGGGACTGCCGGACCGGCAGGCGGGCCGCCTTTTTCCCGCCCGCGCAGCGCCCAAAGCGCGCGGCAAGCCGTCCCGGACAAAAACCGAAAAAGGTGATTTATCATGTACTGTAAAAAATGCGGCAGCTCCGTTTCGGCAAACGCGGTTCGCTGCCCCGTCTGCGGCGCGCCGACCGTTTCGGTGCAGCCCAACGACTACACCGCCCAGTATGACCCGCGCGACATCGCCGACAACCGCGTTTTCGCCGCGCTCTCCTACCTCGGCATTCTGATTCTCGTGCCGATCTTCGGCGCGCGCCATTCCTATTTCGCGCGCTTCCACGCGAACCAGGGGCTTGTCTTCCTGCTCTGCTCCATCGCCTACTCGGTCGCTGTGCGCATCCTGCGCAACCTGCTCAACATCATCTTCGGCGGCTTCCTCTCCGTCGTTCCGGCCATGTTTTCGCTCGTCACGGCGGTATTCTCCCTGTTCTTCCTCGTGCTGCTGATTCTCGGCATCGTCAACGCCGCGACCGGCAGGGCCCGCGAGCTGCCGGTGATCGGCCGCTTCCGCCTGCTGCGGTGATCCGCGCCGCACGGCAAACCGCCCTGCATAAATCCATATATACACAGAAAAGCGCGTCCGCACGGGCGCGCTTTTTGCGTGCTGTTCAATTTGTCCGCTTCACGTCGCCCCGGGCGGTGACGATCCGATACCCGGCGCTTTCGACGCGGCGGCGCAGGCGGCCGATGCACTGCGCCGCCTCCTCGCCGGTGCAGATCTTGTTCTCGTAGAGCGTATACAGCGCGCGCACGTCGGTCGGTGAGAGGTTCGGCATGACGACGTTCGCGCCCGCCTTGAGCCCCAGCTCGCGGCCCTCGGGGTGGATCGTACCGAGCGCCGTCGTCGCGGGCAGCAGGACGTAGGGGAACATCAGGCGCAGGATTGCGAGCAGGCGCAGCGTCAGCTCGAGCGAGCCGTTTTTCTGCCCCGCAAACGGCGTTTCGGCATGCGTGATGTACGGCCCGATGCCGATCATATCCGGCTGCAGCTTTTCGAGGAAGCGCAGGTCCGCGATCAGGTTGTCCGTCGTCTGGTACGGCGAGCCGACCATGAACCCGGCGCCGACCTGATAGCCGATCGATTTGAGGTCGAACAGGCAGGCCTGCCGGTTCTCCGCGCGCAGGTTCGCCGGGTGCAGGCGGCTGTAGTGCGCGGGGTCGGCCGTCTCGTGGCGCAGCAGATACCGGTTCGCGCCGGCCTCAAACAGCCGCCTGTAGCTTTCGTGCGAGCGCTCGCCGACCGAAAGCGTGATTGCGCAGTCCGGGTGATTGCGGCGGATCGCCGCGACGATCGCGCAGAGGCGGTCGTCCGTAAAATACGGGTCCTCGCCGCCCTGCAGGACAAAGGTGCGGAAGCCGAGCGCGTAGCCCTCGGCGCAGCAGGCGAGGATCTGCTCCTGCGTCAGGCGGTAGCGCGCGGCCTTGCGGTTGCCGTGCCGGATGCCGCAGTAATAGCAGTCGTTTTTGCAGTAGTTTGTGAATTCGATCAGGCCGCGGATAAACACATCCGTGCCGTACTGCGCGCGGCGCACGCGGTCCGCCGCCGCAAACAGGTCCGCGTCCCACCGGTCGGTCGTCAGCAGCGTTCGGAACTGCTCGTCTGTCAGGCTGCGCGTTTCGGCGAGCCGTTCCACCAGATTTTCCGTCATCGTGATCTCCCCCTTCACCGGCCGCCCGCCATCGCCCGCACGCCGCCGGGCGAAAGGCTGTCCGCCGCGCAATGCAAAGGCAATCGCCTGCCGCGCCGGCGGTCCGTGCTTCCGGTTTTATCCTTGCGGCCTGCGCCGCACAAAGCATAGTATTTTAATATGTTTTATTGTAGCGCACCGCACGGCGCTTGTCAAGCGGCCGGAAAATTGCGCCAGACCGCAAAAACGACGGCAATGCAGAGCACGGCGGCCCAGAGCGCGACGGCCCAGCGTCGGTACAGCAGCGGCTTTTTACCTTGAATATACCGCGCGGCTTCGAGCACGAGCCAGACGGCCGCCAGCGGGAGCGCGAACAGCATGAACGGGTTGAGCTGCAGCGCCGCGGCGAAGTCGAGGTGCAGCAGCGCCGAGAGCATCCGCGTCGTGCCGCAGGCCGGGCAGAGGTACCCGGTCACGCGGTGGATCAGACACGGCGGCTGCGCAACAAGCAGGAAAACGCCGGCCGCGAGCAGAGAAAATCCTGCGATTCCGACCGTAAAAATCCGCTGTCTTTTCGTTTTCACGCGTTTTCCCCCGCTTCCCGCTTGCAATTTACAAAAGCACTGTTTATAATTATACTTGGATGCTTGTGTACAGTCAATAAAATCATGCTTTAGGAGGAATTGTTATGAATTCTGGTTATCTCGGCGACAAGACGCCGAAGCTCGGCTTCGGTCTGATGCGCCTGCCGATGATCGGCGACGAGATCGACATGGAGCAGGTCAAGTCCATGGTCGACAAGTTTATGAAGAAGGGCTTTACTTACTTTGACACAGCCTATGTCTACATCAACGGCAAGAGCGAGGTCGCGGCGCGCGAGGCGATCGTCAAGCGCTACCCGCGCGACAGCTTCACGCTCGCCACGAAGCTCCCGCTTTGGGACGAGGTGGAGACCGAAGCCGACATGCAGAAGATCTTTGACGAATCGATGGCGCGCGCGGGCGTCGAGTACTTCGACTACTACCTGCTGCACGCGATGGACAAGGCGAAATTCGAGAAGGCCGACCGCATCGGCGCGTGGGATTTCATCTTCAAGATGAAGGCGCAGGGCAAGATCCGCCACTGCGGCTTCTCGTTCCACGACAGCGCCGAGGTGCTCGACGAGGCGCTGACGAAGCACCCCGAGGCCGAGTTCGTCCAGCTGCAGATCAACTACGCGGACTGGGAAAACGACAACGTGCAGTCGCGCAAGTGCTATGAGGTCGCGCTCAAGCACAACAAGCCGATCGTCATCATGGAGCCCGTGAAGGGCGGCTCGCTCGCGGCGATGGTGCCCGAGGTGCAGGACATGATGAAGGCCGAGAACCCGGACCTTTCGATCCCCTCCTGGGCGATCCGCTACTGCGCGGGGCTGGACAACATCATCACGGTGCTCTCCGGCATGTCGACGCAGGCGCAGCTCGACGACAACGTCTCCTACATGGAGCACTTTGAGCCGCTCAACGAGAAGGAGCACGCGGTGCTCGACAAGGCCGTGCAGATTCTGAAGTCGATCCCGACGGTGCCGTGCACCGCCTGCCGCTACTGCGTGGACGACTGCCCGATGCACATCAACATTCCGGAGATCTTCAAGGCGCTGAACGGCTACAAGCAGTTCGGCTGCCTCGAGGGCACGGACAAGCCGTACAACATGGGCCAGTACGAAAAGGCGACGAAGGACGGCGGCAAGGCGGGCGAATGCCTGCAGTGCGGCTCGTGCGAGGCGCACTGTCCGCAGCATATCTCGATCATCGAGGAGCTGAAGACGGCGGCCGCAGCCTACGGCGAATAAGAACAGGCAAGTGAAAAGGGCTTCCGGGCTATCCGGAAGCCTTTTTTGCGCCGCAGACAGAAGCTCAGTTTGTGGAGCACCAGATGCCCCGTCTGCGGCAGCACTTTTCGATCATCCGCGCCCGCGCTCCCCTTTTGTCGATCAGGTAGACGCAGTCGCACTGCTCGACAAACCGGCGGCAGCGTGCTTTCATCGCGCGGCGGCGCGCCCAGTAGCCGAGCGTTTCCGGCGGCATAGGCTCCGCAAACGGGCGTACGGCATAGCCTCTTTTTTCTGCCCAGTCCGCGCCGGAGGTCTCTCCGCCGTCGTTGGCGTCGGTAACGACCGTCTGCAGGCCGGTGTAGATCAAATCCGCCAAAATGTCGAGCAGGATAAAATGGCTTTTGGTATCGAGACTGCCGCTGTTGACGCGGCCCACGATACCGATGCGCACGACATTCTTACCTTTCACAGCTTTCTCCTTTCCGGATGTGGCACGGCACCTGCCCGGGAAACCAGCGCAGCTCGCGCCACGCGCAGGGCACGGCGGGCGGCTGGGCCACGGCGCAGGGCGTGCCGTTTATTTTACACAGCGCCGCGGCATCCCGGCCGTTCATCGAGCATCCGTCCCAAAAGAGAACGACGAGGTCGCAGCGGCGGACAAACGCCTCGTCGCAACAGGCCGGCGGCAGGTATCCCCCACAAAGCGTGGGCACGGGCTGGATGCAGGTATGCAGCAGACCGCGCCGCTCGCACCAATCCCAGACAGGCTTTCCAAGATCGTCCGCATCGCCGCAGACAATTTCAATGTTTCGGAAGTGCAGGCTGCACAGGAGCCTATCGAGGATTTTATCGCTGACACAGCCGTAATGCGCGGACAGGATTCCGAGCTTCATGGTCTACTCCTCTCCATTGTCTTGAACTTATTAAATGCATTTTAGATGCTAAGTGCATCCACAATAAGAATTATAGCACGTCTAATCCGCAAAATAAAGATGTGTGCATCTATTTTAAACATATTTTAGACTTATTTAGCATTCAATTCATCCCAGAGGCCGCATTTTAGATGTATTATCATGTCATAATAAACACATTGGAGAATTATTATGGCTATTAAAAGCATTTCTTTTAGAATTGATTCAGAGTTGCTAGACAAATTGCATTTTATTGCAAAATATGAGGGTCGCAGTGCCAACGGCCAAGTTATCCAGATAATAAAGAAGGAAATCCGCGAATTCGAGAAGGAACACGGCCCGATCGATTTCAAGCAAGAATTGGAATGACGTTCCACCGAAAATGTAAATGCTTCCGCATGCACCGTAGTGCGCGGAAGCATTTGTTTTTTCGTTTTTTAACGCTGCTTCTGCGGAAGCCCCTTTCTTCGTCAGATCTCCAGCTTCGGCACGCTCCGCATGCACGCTTCGATCGCCGCGCGGTCCGGCAGCGCCGGGATCGCGCCCTTTTTCGTCGCGCAGACCGAGCCGGCGGCGTTCGCAAAGTCCGCCGCCGCGCACAGCGTTTCCGCTGAAAGCGCCGAAACCGGCTGTCCGGCCTCGATCAGCTTCGTGAGGAACGCGCCGAAAAAGCTGTCGCCCGAGCCGGTTGTATCCACGACCTGCGTATCGTACGTGGAGAGCGCCCGGACGCACGACGGCGTACACACGACGCAGCCCTTCGCGCCGCGCGTGACGACGACGGCCTGCACGCCGCGCGCGAACAGCGCCGCAGCCCCGGCCGGAATCTCCGCGCAGTCCGTCAGCATCTCGAGCTCCTCGTCCGAAACCTTGACGACGTCCGCGAGCGGCAGCAGGCTCCGCATCGCCCGCACGCCCGTCTCGCGGTCCGGCCACAGCGGCGCGCGCCAGTTCGGGTCGTACGCGGTGATCACGCCGTGCGCCCGCGCGTATTCGACGATCTGCGGCACCGCCGTGCGGCCCGGCTCGGCGGTCAGCAGCAGCGAGCCGAAGCAGAGCACCTTCGCGCCGTCGAGCTGCGTCTTGTCGACCTCCTCAAAGCGGAGCTGCGTGTCCGCGCCGGGGTCGCGGTAAAAGCTGAAATCGCGGTCGCCGCTCTCCGAAAGCTGCACGAACGCGAGCGACGTTGCGGTCTCCGCCGAAAAGCGCAGGTTCGCCGTTTCCACGCCGTTCTGCTCGAGCGTCTGCTGCAAAAACGCGCCGAACATATCGCGCCCCACCTTGCCGATGAAGCCGGCGGAAACGCCGAGCCGCGCGGCCTGCACCGCGACGTTCGCGGGCGCGCCGCCGGGGTTCTGCTCAAAGAGCGGGATGCCCGCCGGGGTCCGGCCCGCGGGCGTAAAATCGATCAGCATTTCGCCGAGCGAGAGAAAATCTGCCATGACGGTCTCCTTTCCTAACAAAACGCGCCCGGGCCGCCGCACAGACGGAAGCCCGGGCGCGCATGCGCAGTTTACGGGTTTACAGGATGCCTTCGTCGAGGCACTTGAGCACGAACTCGCTGAACAGCGAATTCGACCATGCGAACCACGGGCGCGTAAACTTCGCCGGGTCGTCCTTGTGGAAGCCCTCGTGCATGAAGCCGGTGCCCGCGTCGGTCGAGGTCAGCATGTCGAGCAGCGCGCGGCACTCGTCGGGGTCGGTGCTCGTCAGGCCCTGCATCGAAAGCGCGATGTGCCAGATGTAGTCCTTCGGCGTGTGCGGGCTGCCGACGCCCTTCGCCGCCGTGCCCTCGAAGTAGAACGGGTTCTCGCGGCTCAGCACATACGCGCGGGTATTCTTGTAAGTCTCGTCGTCGGCGCTGCAGTAGCCGAGGTACGGGATGGAGAGCAGGCTCGGCACGTTCGCGTCGTCCATATACGTGTAGTTGCCGAGGCCGTCCGTCTCGTAGACGTACATGCGGCCGAACTTCGGGTGGTTGACAACGCCGTGCTTTTCGATGCCCGCGCGGATCTCCGCCGAAAGCTCCTCGGCGCGCTCGGCGAGCAGCTCGTCCTTGTAGAAATCGCGCATGATTTCCGCCGTGTAGCCGAGCGTGACGACCGCGAACATGTTCGCCGGGATCAGATAGCCGTATACGCACGCGTCGTCGCTCGGGCGGAAGCCGGACCAGGTCATGCCGGTCACGCCGACCGGCGCGCCGTGGCCCTCATGGGAGAGCGTGTCGGTCTTCGGGCAGTGGATGCGGTGGAAGAAGTACGGCGAATCGTTGTGGTTCTGCTCGCGCTGGAACGTCTCGAGGATGCGCTCGGTGCTCGCCTTGTACTGCGCGTCAAACTGCGACGTGCGGCCCGTTTCCTTCCAGAACAGGTACGCGAGCTGCACCGGGTAACAGAGCGAGTCGATCTCGTACTTGCGCTCCCAGACCCACGGGCTTTCAAAGTCCGTGCTGTCGACCTCCAGCTCGTCCTCGCTGCGGTTCGGGAAGATCTCGCGCGCATACTTCGGCCACGTGCGGCCGTTCGGCTCCATGTTGAAGGCGTTCGCGTACGGGTCGATCGCGATGCACTTGAACTGGCGGCGGATCAGGCCCTCGATGCAGTCGGCGACCTCCGCGTCCTGCTTGGCGACCGGCAGGTAGTGGCGCACCTGCGCGGTCGAGTCGCGCAGCCACATGGCCGGGATGTCGCCGGTGATGACGAAGGTGTCCTTTTCGCCGACCACCTTCACCGTCGTGTCCATCGTGTTCGGGTAGCAGTTTTCAAAAAGTTTTTTGAGCTTTTCGTTGCCGGCGAGTTTTTCGGCAACGCGCTTCATTTCCAGATCGATTGCTTTCATAATGATGCTCCTTCAATAATTAAAGATGAAAAATTACAAGCTCCAGAGGAAATCCACGGCGAGGTCGAACCACTTCGCGTTTTTCGGCAGAAGCTGCGCTGCGCCGTTCGAGGTGACGCGGTCGCAGAGCGAAAGCCCGTGCCCGCCCTCGGGGAACATGTGGAACTCCGTTTTCACGCCGGCCTTCTGCAGCGCGGAGACGAACAGCAGCGCGTTTTCGACCGGCACGCAGTCGTCCGGCTGCGTGTGCCAGATGAACGTCGGCGGCGTCTCCCTCGTGACCGAATACTCGAGCGACACGCTCTCCTTCTCCGCTTCGCAGCGGTCGCCGAGCAGACACTCGAACGAGCCCCGGTGCGCGTACGGACCCGCGGTGATCACCGGGTACGAGAGCACCTGCCCGTTCGGGCGGAGCAGTTCCGCGTCGCAGCCGAGCGCCTCCGCCACGAACGGGCGGTTCCAGAAGTTGCCGTAGCTCGCCGCGAGGTGCCCGCCCGCGGAAAAGCCGATCAGAAAGACCCTGTCGGGATCGCAGCCGTACTGCACGCCCGTTTCGCGCACGTAGCGCACGGCGGACGCGACCTCGAGCAGCGCCGTCGGGAAGCGCGCCGGCGCGACCGAATACCGCACGACGACCGCGTTCATGCCGGCGGCGTTCAACCGCATCGCGATCGGCTCGGCCTCGCGGTCGCTCGTAAAGGCGTAGCCGCCGCCCGGGCAGACGATGACCGTCGGGCGCTTGTCGATCGGCACCTCGGGGGAAAGGTCGAGGAAGTAGGTGTACATAGCGGCCGAAGGCGCGGAGCCCGCGACGTTCAGCCTGATTTTTTCATGTGTCATGGAAATCACCATTCCTTATTTTTTGCGCCGGTCGGCGAAGCCGATTGCCGCTTTGCTTGTCGCGGCAAAGGCACAAGTCGTGTGCGAAAAAGTATTTTTTGCACCAAGCTCCTTTTGGTATTGCTTGCTGTCTTTCAGTATACCAGCACTTTCCTTTTTGTGCAATCCCTTTTAAAAATAACAACGGGACTCTCCCGCCGAAGCGGAAAAGTCCCGTTGCTGCATGTGTATTTATGGAATTTTCAGGCTGAAATTACTTGCCGAAGTATCTCTTCAGCAGGCCGGCGAAAGCCTTGCCGTGGCGGGCCTCGTCGCGGGCCATCTCGTGGACAGTGTCGTGGATCGCGTCGAGGTTCGCAGCCTTCGCGCGCTTCGCAAGGTCGAACTTGCCGGCGGTAGCGCCGTTCTCGGCCTCAACACGCATCTCGAGGTTCTTCTTCGTGCTGTCGGTGACGACTTCGCCGAGCAGCTCCGCGAACTTCGCGGCATGCTCCGCCTCTTCCCAGGCGGCCTTCTCCCAGTAGAGGCCGATCTCCGGGTAGCCCTCACGGTGCGCAACGCGCGCCATCGCGAGATACATGCCGACTTCCGTGCACTCGCCCTGGAAGTTCGCGCGCAGGTCCGCAAGGATGTCCTCGCTGACGCCCTGTGCAACGCCGACGACATGCTCAGCCGCCCAGCTCATTTCCTCGTCCTGCTTCTGGAACTTCGAAGCCGGCGCCTTGCAGACCGGGCAGAACTCGGGAGCCGCGTCGCCCTCATAAACGTAACCACATACCGTACATACAAACTTTGCCATTTTTAAGTCCTCCAATACATATTTTTTATTCGGCGGTCATTCCGCCTTGTTTTGACAATCGGGACAGAGTCCGTTGAAAAGTATGTCCTCGCTTTCAATCGAGAAGCTGTACTTTTCCTCGAGCCCGGCCACGGTTTCTTCCCCGACAAGCGGCTCGAAAATATCGAGCACACGGCCGCATGCACTGCAGACAAAGTGACTGTGCCTGGAAACGTCCGCATCGAAATGCTCCTGCCCGTTGATCACGCCGACGCGGCGGATCTTCCCGGACTCGCAAAACTTTTTGAGATTGCGGTAAACCGTACCGAGGCTCAGGTCGGGATATACGGGCTTGAGCGCCTCGTAGACCCACTCTGCCGTCGGGTGCACTTTTGTGTCGCACACCGTCTGATAAATCGCTTCTCTTTTGCGGCTGAAGTTTTCACGCACGGCCATCCTTTCACCTCCTGCATCTGCCGTTCTCTGTCTTGTTGAGGCTATTATAACACAGGCCTGCGCCTTTGTAAATAGGAATAATTATTATTTTTGTTTTCTTTTTGTAAACAATTTGTGAACAGCCGGATTGTCCCCGCTTCTAGCGCGTGCGCCGGGCGCATACGTATGCGCAGGAGGTGTCCGTATGCTGTGGGGAATTTTTGAATACATCTCGTCTCTTCTTTTTTTCTTCCTGCACGTCACGAGCAGCGGGTCGTTCCCGAAAGCCCTCACGAAAGCCGAGGAGGCGCGCTGCCTCGAGCGCATGGCGGCCGGCGACAAAGCGGCGCGGCAGAAGCTGATCGAGCACAACCTGCGGCTCGTGGCGCACATCGCGAAAAAGTACTTCACCGATGAAAACGACCGCGACGACCTCGTCTCGATCGGCACGATCGGCCTGATCAAGGCGGTCGACAGCTTCCGGCCCGACCGCGGCATCCGCCTGTCGAGCTACGCCTCCCGGTGCATCGAAAACGAGATCCTGATGTTCTTCCGCGGCGCGAAAAAGACGGCGCAGAACATCTCGCTGAACGAGCCGATCGACACGGACAAGGACGGCAACACGCTGACGTTGCTCGACACGATGTCGACCGACGACAATATTCTGGAGGACATCGACCTGCGCATGAAGACGCGCCGGCTGTACGACGTGCTCGGGCGCGTGCTCTCGCCGCGCGAAAGGGAGATCATCGTGCTGCGCTACGGCCTTTCGGGCCAGCGCCCGCTCGTGCAGCGCGAGGTCGCCAAGCGGCTGCACATCTCGCGCAGCTACATCTCGCGGCTCGAGAAGCGGGCGCTCGAAAAGCTGCGCGCCCAGTTCGGCGACACGGATTACTTTTCGAGATAGCGCCGGATCTCCTCGAGGAAAACCTGCCCGTAGCGCGCGGCCTTGCGCTCGCCGACGCCGGAGACCTTCAGAAACTCCTGCTCTGTCTGCGGCTTTTTGGCGCACATGTCGCGCAGTGCGGCGTCCGTAAAGACGACGTAGGCCGGCACGCCGGCCGTCGCCGCAAGCTTGCCGCGCAGCTTTTTGAGCAGGCCGAACAGCTCCATATCCGGCTCCGCCTCCCCGGCCTGCGCGGCCTTCGGCTTCTCGGGCGCGACCGGGACGCGCATCTCAAATTTCCGCTCGCCGAGCAGGATCCCGCGCGCCGCCGGGGCGAGCCGCAGGCTCGGGTACTGCCCCTCGGTCTGGACCAGCACGCCCTGCACGAGCAGCGCGTCGAGCAGGCGGCGCACCTCCCAGTCCTTCCTGTCGCGCATCAGGCCGTAGGTGGACTGCTTTTCGAGCCCCGCGCGCAGGATCTTTTCGCTCTCGCTGCCGCGCAGGATATCGGAGATCATGTTGCGGCCGAAGCGCTGGCCGGTCCGCGCCACACAGGAAAGCACCTGCTGCGCCGGGACGCTCGCGTCCACCACGGCGGAGCCCGCGGCGCAGCTCGAGCAGTTGCCGCAGTATTCCGCCGTCTGCTCGCCGAAATACCGCAGGATGAACGCGCGCAGGCAGTCGGTCGTCGTGCAGTAGAACGTCATCTGCCGCAGGCGCTCGTATTCGCGCTTCTGCACCGCCTCCTGCGTCTCCGCGTCCAGCGCGGGGTTCGGCTCGCTGTTTTCAATCAGAAAGCGGTTCGTGCGCACGTCCTGCGGGCTGTACAGCAAAATGCAGTCGGCGGGGCTGCCGTCGCGCCCGGCGCGGCCCGCCTCCTGATAATAGCTTTCGATGTTTTTCGGCATGTTGTAGTGGATGACGAACGACACGTTCGACTTGTCGATGCCCATGCCGAACGCATTCGTCGCGACCATCACGCTTTTGCGGTCGAACACGAAGTCCTCCTGATTCCGGCGGCGCTCCGCCTCCGAAAGCCCGGCGTGGTAGCGCGTGGCCGAGAAGCCCTTGTCGCGCAGGAGCGCTTCGACCTCCTCGACGGCCTTGCGCGTCGCGCAGTAGACGATGCCGCACCGGTCGCGCCGCGCTTCGAGCAGCTCGAGCAGCGCGAGCGGCTTGCTGTGCGGCGTCTGCACGCCGAAGTAGAGGTTCGGCCGGTCAAAGCCGGTCGTGACACAGACCGGGTCCTGCAGTGCGAGCAGCGACGCCATGTCGGCGCGCACCGCCTTCGTCGCGGTCGCTGTAAAGGCGCCGACCGCGGGCCGCGACGCGAGGGCGTCGACGAACGCCGCGATCCGCAGGTAGTCCGGCCGAAAATCCTGCCCCCACTGCGAGACGCAGTGCGCCTCGTCGACGGCGACGAGCGAAATCGGCAGCTTTTCGCAGACAGAGCGGAACCCCTCCGTCGAGAGGCGCTCCGGCGCGACATAGACGATTTTGTACGCGCCCTCCTCCATGTTCCGCAGCGCGCGGGCGTACTGCGCGGGCGTCAGCGTGCTGTTCAGGTACGCGGCGCGCACGCCGGCCTGCGTCAGCGATTCGACCTGGTCCTGCATCAGGGAGATCAGCGGCGAGATCACGAGCGTGACGCCCGGCAGCAGCAGCGCCGGGATCTGGTAGCAGATCGACTTGCCCGCGCCGGTCGGCATCACGCAGAGCGCGTCGCGGCCGGCGAGCAGCGCGTCGACGATCGTCTCCTGCCCGTTCCGAAACGCCGTGTAGCCGAAATACCGGCGCAGCACCTCGTATTTTTTCTCAGCGGTTTCCCTGTTTTCCAAATTCATCTCTCCACCTGCGGCTTCTGCACGGCAGAAGCCCTTTCCTTTCTCTTGCGCAATACTCTGCACGCGCCGCCTTCGGCGCTCTGCCGCATCCGCGCAGCTTCAAATCCGGCCGCCAGTAGGGTATACCCATTTCGGCGGCCCTTCGAAAAAATACCCGCACAGGCGGCTGCCCGGGCGGGTATTCTGTATTTCTATTGTTCATTCCAGCTTTTCGATGTCGAGCATCTGCCAGCTCGCCTCCACCTCGTTCCAGGCAAGGCCGTACCCCGCATATTCCGCCTCGCCGCGCTGGTTGTCGAACGGGTCGATGCGCAGCTGCGTTTTCGGCGGATCGAACGCCGCCTGCAGCGCGCTGTTCGCCGCCATGCGGAACGGGTCGAGGTTGCCGAAGTAAAACGCATGGCGTTCCGCGTTTCCGGCGCGCCACGCGCTGCCGCCGAACGAGCAGTCGGCAAACAGCCAGCCGTACGGCGCAACGTAAAACTGCGCCCAGTCGTGGCAGCCCTGCGCGTACGGCGTCACGAACAGGCCGGACTGCCACCGTGCCGGGATGCCGGCGCAGCGGCAGAGCGTGATGAACAGCAGCGCCTGCACGCCGCAGTCGCCCCGCAGGCCCGCGGCGTAGTAATCGGGGATGCTGTCCGGCAGCGTGAAATACTCGCGCATGTAGGCGTACGTGCCGACGGTCGTGCAGTAGTCGTAGAACCGGCGCGCCCGGCGCAGCGGGTTCGTCTCGCCGGCCGAAAGCTCCGCGCAGAGCGCGCGGACAAGCGGCGTGAACCGGATGTGCGGCCAAAGCTCCTCGGTGTCGAAAACCGGCTGGACCGGATCGACCGCCGCGTCGTCGAGCGCGTTGTACCGCACGGACGAAACGTAGCGGTACTCGACCCAGAACGTCTCATTTTTCTCGAACGCGCCCGAAAACGATACCGTGCGCGCAGGCGCATCGGGCGCCGCGAGGTGCAGCACCGGGTGCGAGGCGGCGAGGATCTCGATGTCGCGCATATTCTCCGCCGCCTTCGGCACCGGCAGGTGGACGAGCACCGGCTCGCCCGGCCGGAACGATGCGTCGGCGATCCGGAACGACGCGCGCATGTGGATGCGCCATGCGGCGCCGCCGCTGCGCTTCATGTCGGCCATGTTCCGGTCGAGAAGCTGCTGCTCCTCGCGTTCCGCGCGCGGCGGCTTTCCCGCCCGGGCGGCAATGTCCGGGTCCACCGTCAGCAGCGTCTCGTAAAACCGGCGGGCGTACACCGTCTCGCCCTTTATATAGATCCAGTCGACGCGCCCGTCGTCGCGCAGCGCGTCGAGCTCCTCGGCTGTAAAGTCCGGGATCTCCTTCTGTACAAGCCGGACGGCCTCGTCCTGCGTGTAAACGTAGTCGAGCGGCAGCTTCTGCAGTACGGCGCGCTCGAGTTTGAGCCGCGTCTGCATGCAGTCGGGCAGCTTCCCGCTCTCGAGCCGGCGGTCGATCAGCCGCAGCGCGCGGTCAAAATCCCCGCACCACTTGGCCTTCAAAATGTCCTCCGGCAGCGCGAGGGCCAGCATCCGGATATCTTCCTCCCGCATAAAAACGCCCCCTTATCCGATATGCAGCACTGCGCAGGCGATCTGGAAATAGATCAGCAGCGACAGCGCGTCGACGATTGTCGTGATGAACGGGCTCGCCATGACCGCCGGGTCAAAGCCGATGCGCTTTGCGACGATCGGCAGGACGCAGCCGACGAGCTTCGCGACGAGCACGGTGAGCACGAGCGTGGAGCAGACGACGATCGCAACGCCGAGTTCCACGCGGTCGAGCAGGAGCAGCTTCACAAAGTTGGCGGCAGCCAGCGTCACGCCGCAGAGCACCGCCACGCGCGCTTCCTTCCAGATGATGCGCCAGACGTCCCTGTACTCGATTTCGCCGAGCGAGAGGCCGCGCACGATCGAGACGGAGGCCTGGCTGCCGGCGTTGCCGCCGGTATCCATCAGCATCGGGATAAAGCCGGTCAGCACCACGGACGCGGCGAGCGCGTCCTCAAACGAATTGATGATGCTGCCCGTGAACGTCGCGGAAACCATCAGGATCAGCAGCCATGGGATGCGCTTTTTCCACGTGGCGAACACGCCCGTCTTCATGTACGGGCGGTCGGTCGGCGTGATAGCCGCCATGACTTCGATATCCTCGGTCGCCTCGTCCTGAATGACGTCGATCGCGTCGTCGACGGTCACGATGCCGACCAGACGCTTTTCGTTGTCGACGACCGGAACGGCGAGGAAGTCGTACTTGCTGAACAGCGCAGCCACTTCTTCCTTGTCGGTCTGGGTGGAGACGTAGATGATGTTCGTCTCCATGATGTTGCGGATGATCTCATCCTTCGGCGCAAGCAGCAGGTCCTTCACGGTCACGATGCCCTTGAGCATGCGGTGGCTGTCCGTGACGTAACAGGTGTAGACCGTCTCCTTCTCCACGCCGATGCGGCGGATACGGTCGAAGGCCTGCTCCACCGTCATGTTGCGCTTTAAGTCCACGTACTCCATCGTCATGATGGAGCCGGCGCTGTCCTTCGGGTAATTGAGGATCTGGTTGATGGAGCGGCGCGTTTCGGCATCCGTATGGCGCAGGATGCGCTTGACGAGGTTGGCCGGCATCTCCTCAATGATGTCGACCATATCGTCAACGTACAGCTCGTTCACGACGTCGTGCAGCTCCTTTTCGCTGAACGCCTCGACCAGCACGCTCTGCTCGTCGGGGTCCATATACGAGAAGGATTCCGCCGCGAGCTCCTTCGGGAGCAGGCGGAAAACAAGCGCCATTTTTTCGCGCGGCAGATCTTCGAAGAGCTCCGCCACGTCGGCCGGGTTCATCTCCTTGAGGAGCGCCCCCAGCGCGGGAAATTCCTTTTGTTCCAACAGTTCTAAGATTTTCTCAAGCATGATTCGTCCGTCCTTTCTCTGCATTTTTTTGCAAAAATCGGCAAGCCGGACGATACGGTTTTTTGGAACCAGCCGGATGATTTTCGGCAAACGGCACAGTTGCGCTCAGGTCCGCGCGCGGCGGTCCATGCCGGCCGCGCAGCCGCAAAGGGCCTGGCGATCCCGTTTACCGACAGTATAAAAACGGGTGAAGAAAATCCGCCCGTTTTCTATGGAAAGACGGCTGCGTCCGTTCTCGTGGAACCGCACCGCCGCTACTGCCAGCGTCCATTTTCTTCACTCCTTCTGCATCGTTATTTTCCGTGCAAACGCACGGTATACAGGCGCCGGACTTCTGGCGCCATCCTTTATAAACTTACCCTTTTTTCGCCCGGTTGTCAACCCCGAACGCGAAGACTTCTTCTCGATTTTACATTCCCTACAAAATCGCTCGCCATTTGTTCGGATTTGCTGTCTGCCGTGAAAACCGGCACCTTTCGCCGCCCTTTCCGTCCTGTCTTCCAACCGTGCGGGACGGCGCAAAAAAGCGCCTGCAGGCTGCAAAACCCACAGGCGCTTTGAAAAAATTTTCCACTCAATAAAGCCCGAACGCATCCCCTCTCCGGAGCAGCGCGGACAGGCCGGAAACGGCGCGGAAAGCGGGCGGCTTCAGGCCGGTCTTACCGCTCCGACGTCGAATTGCGCTTTGAGATCGCTTCCCACAGGCCGTTCAGGTAAGCGGCGCCGAGCGCGCGGTCGTAGAGGCCGTAGCCGGCGCGGCCGGTCTCGCCCCAGATCATGCGGCCGTGGTCCGGACGGATGTAGCCGTTGAAGCCGTTCTTATACAGCGCATTCAGAATCGCATACATGTCGAGCGAGCCGCACTCGGACAGGTGCGCGCGCTCCTCAAAGCCGTTTTCGAGGACCGCGACGTTCCGCGCATGCACGAAATGGATGCGGCCCATCGCCGCATACTTCGCCGCCATGTGGACGACGTCGTTCTGCGCGCTGCAGCCGAGCGAGCCGGTGCAGAGCGTCAGGCCGTTGTGCGGGTCGTCGACGATCTTCAAAAAGCGGTCGAGGTTTTTCTCGCAGGTGATGATGCGCGGCAGGCCGAAAATGCTCCAGCACGGGTCGTCCTCGTGGATCGCCATGTTCACGTCGCACGCCGCCGCCACCGGGATGATGCGCTGGAGGAAATACGTGAGGTTTTCCCAGAGGTCCTCCTCGGTCATCGCGTTGTACTCGGCGACGACTTCCTTCAGCTCCTCGCGCGTGTAGCTCGCATCCCAGCCCGGCAGCGTCAGGTCGCTGTCGCTCTCGAGCGGGTTCACGGCGTCGACCTGCTCCTTGTAGTAGACGAGGCTCGTCGAGCCGTCGGGCAGGCGGTGATCGAGCTGCGTGCGCGTCCAGTCAAAGACCGGCATGAAGTTGTAGCAGATGCAGCGGATGCCCGCCTCGGCCAGCCGGCGGATATTCTCGCAGTAATTCTCGATGTACCGCTCGCGCGTCGGCTTGCCGAGCTTGATGTCCTCGTGCACCGGCACGCTCTCGATCACCTCGAACAGAAGGCCCGCGTCCTCGACCTGCTTTTTCAGCGCCGCAATGCTCTCGCGGCTCCACACCTCGCCGACGGGCACGTCGTACACGGCGGTGACGATCGCCTCCATGCCCGGGATCTGCCGGATGTTTTCAAGCGTAACCTTATCGTCGCTGCCGTACCAGCGGAATGACATTTTCATGATCGGATCCATCCTCCCAAAACGAATCGTTATTTTGTTTATCGTAGCACACCGGCCGGCAAAACGCAAGGGCGCGCCCCTTTTCCGGCAGGATTTGCAAACGGACGGGCAAGAATTCCCATCCCCAAATTTTCCGGAAAATGCGGTCTGCACCGGTCTTTTTCCCCGCCGCTCTTTCTGAAATATTTTTTAAATCTTCGCGGAAAGGTCTTGCAATTTCGCTTTAATCCGCTATAATGGTGTCAGATTAACGGCAAACGTGCCGTGTGTGTTTATTTTCAGAGAGGAGTATCACGATTATGTCCAAAGTTGTAAGAGTCGCCGTCATCGGTTACGGCGGCATGGGCGGCTGGCACACGAAGCGCCTGCAGGAGATTCCGGGCGTTGTGGAGCTTGCCGGCGTGTACGACATCCTGCCCGAGCGCAACGCCGCCGCCGAAGCAAACGGCATCAAGGCATATCCCTCGCTCGAGGCGCTGCTCGCAGACGACACGGTCGACGCCGTGACCGTCGCGATTCCGAACGACCAGCACAAGCCCGTCTGCATCCAGGCCATGGAGGCCGGAAAGCTCGTCATCAGCGAGAAGCCGGTCACGCTCTGCACCGCCGACCTTGAGGAGATGATCGCGGCGGCGAACCGCTGCGGCGTATGCTTCACGGTGCATCAGAACCGCCGCTGGGACGAGGACTTCCGCATTGCGAAGGCGATCTACGAATCCGACAAGATGGGCCGCATCTTCAGCATCGAGTCCCGTGTGCACGGCTCGCGCGGCATCCCGGGCGACTGGCGCAACACGAAGGCGCAAGGCGGCGGCATGGTGCTCGACTGGGGCGTTCACCTGCTCGACCAGATGAACATGATGATGGGCAAGATGCCGGTTTCCGTCTACGCGACGCTCTCGAACGTCACGAACGAGGAGGTCGACGACGGCTTTACCGCGGTCTTCATGTTCGACAACGGCGTGAAGTTCACCGTTGAAGTCGGCACGAGCAACTTCATCAACCTGCCGCGCTGGTACATCCTCGGCCTGAACGGCAGCGCCGTCATCGAGGACTGGGACATCAACGGCAAGATCGTCGTTGCGACGAGCGACGAAGAGCACGACGCGGTGCCGATCGTCACGGCCGCCGGACTGACGAAGACGATGGCGCCCCGCACGCCGGAGACGATCCGCGAGTACCCGCTCGAGCGCATCGATTCCGACATCCACGACTATTACCGCAACATCGCGGCCGTCGTGAACGGCGAGGCCGAGCCGATCGTCACGCACGACCAGCAGCGCGAGCTGATGCGCCTGATGGAGGCCATCTTCGAGAGCGCCGAAAAGAACCAGGTCGTTTACTTCTAAATTCCTGTACAAGCTGCAAAAGAGCAGGCACAGACCGTGCCTGCTCTTTCTCATTGCATCTGCGCGACGGCCTGTCTGGCCCAGCCGCTGTCTTTGCGCAGCGCGCCCGACAAGGAAAAAGTAAAAAACGCCAGTGCTTTCCGGTATAAACGGAATGTACTGGCGTTTTGCTTTGGACGCGCCGTTCAGAACAGTTCGTCCAGAACGCGCGGCTGTCTCAGAAAACGAATTCTTCTTCCGTGAGACGCTCGGGCATATGCTTCATGCTGTCCGTCTCGCTGAGCGTGCGCAGCACGCGGCACGGGTTGCCGACCGCGATGCTGTTCGCCGGGATGTCCTTCGTCACGACGCTGCCCGCGCCGATCACGCAGTTGTCGCCGATCGTCACGCCGGGGCAGACGACGACGTTCGCACCGAACCAGCAGTTGTTGCCGATCGTGACCGGCTCGCCATAGCAGGCATGCAGCGCGCGGCCGTCCTTCGTCCTGAGCGCGCGGCGCTCGTCGGGCAGCAGCGGATGCTGCGGCGTCACGATCGTCACGTTCGGGCCGAAGTTGCAGTCGTCGCCGATCGTGACCAGCGCGTCGTCCTGGATCGTCAGATTGAAATTGCCGAAAAAGCGCTTGCCGATGTGCGTGTGCGTGCCATAATGGATCTGCAGCGGCCCCTGAATGCGCGAGCCCTCGCCGAGCTCGCCGAAGATCTGCTGCAGAAGCTCGGCGCGCTTTTCATATTCGTCCTCATACGTGCTGTTGTACGCGGTGCACAGGTTGTGGCAGCGCAGCTTGATCGCCACGAGGTCCGGATGGCCGGGGCAGAACATCTTCCCCGCAAAAATTTTTTCTTCTTCTCTCATCTTACATCTTCCTCTCAAAAGTTTTCGGCAATCCGCCAAACCAAAAGAATCAGAGGTTTTCCAAAACCAGAACGCCGTAGGGCTCGAGCGTTTCCGTCTCCGCGAGCGCGCGGCCGGTCAAAAGGTCGCGGTACGCGCCGCCGCGCAGGCGGATCGTCTGCGGCTGCGCCAGATAGTTCAAAAGGAATACGAAGCGCCTGCCGTCCGGCTGCTCGCGGACGGCGAGCTCCACGCCCTCCGGCAGCTCAAGGCCCGCCTCCGGGCAGGAAACGCCGAGCAGCTCCGTAAAGCGGCGCACCGCCGCCTCGGTGAACACGGCGCCGAACGCATAGACTGCGCCGCTGCCGAACGGATGCGCCGTCAGGCCGGGCTTTCCGTCGTAGTAATTGCCTGCATATGTGCCGAGCACCGCGCAGGCCGCCGTCTCGGGATGCAGCACGTCGTTGAAGTCCGGCGCGGGCACGCTCTCGCCGCCCCACCGGATCGACTCCGGCGCGTCGGCCGGGCCGAGGAACGTGAACTCCTCGACCGTGCAG
>HHCFR02800__coassemble_1043_pt1 | contig 37266 bp, 36 predicted proteins | sample HHCFR02800__metabat2_low_PE_068 | metagenome-assembled genome bin HHCFR02800
TCTGTCCAATTTGTATTGTAGCTCTACAAAATTCCCTGAACAAGGCGTTTTTTCTCACAGTGCCTTTGCGATTTCCTTCAGATAGGCCCGGAACGCGGCGCCGATCTCGGGGTGGTTCAGCGCGACCTCGACCTGCGCCTGCATGATGCCGAGCTTGTTGCCCATGTCGTAGCGCGTGCCCGTGAAGTCCACGGCGGTCATGCCCTCGCTGCGGGCCAGCTCGCACATCGCGTCGGTGAGCTGGATCTCCCCGCCGGCGCCGGGCGCGGTGTGCTCGAGGATGTCGAAGATCTTCGGCGGCAGCACGCAGCGGCCGAGGATCGAATACAGCGAAAGGATCTTGTCCTTTGTGGGCTTCTCGATCATATCGGTGCAGCGGAACCAGTTGTCGCGGATCGGCTCGACCTTCAGCGAGGAATACCGCTGGATCGCTTCCTCAGAGACCTGCTTGACGCCGACGACGCCGAGGCCGAGCGATTCATACGCCCGGATGAGCTGGCCGCACGCGGGGTCTTCGCCGAGGATGACGTCGTCGCCGTAAAGCACGGCAAAGGGTTCGTCGCCGACAAAGGCCTTCGCACAGGAAATCGCGTGGCCGAGGCCCTTCGTCTCCTTCTGGCGGATGTAGCAGATGTTGGCGAGGTGGGCGAGCCCGACGACTTCGTCGTACATCGCCTGCTTGCCGCCGGCGAGCAAGCGTTCCTCAAGCTCCGGCGCGCGGTCGAAATGATCCTCAAGCAGTTCCTTGCCGCGGTTCGTGATGATGAGAATGTCCGTGATGCCGGCGCGCACCGCCTCCTCCACGATGTACTGAATCGCGGGCTTGTCGACGATCGGGAGCATCTCCTTGGGCATGGCCTTGGAAGCGGGCAGTACGCGCGTGCCGAGGCCTGCGGCCGGGATAACGGCCTTTCTGACTTTCTGAATCATAGCGTTCCATCCTTGCATCCGGCGCCGCAGGGCGCCGTCATATTTTTGTGCATTCTATTATACAGGAACGGGGCCTGTTTGTCAAAAAATTTTCAATTCCGACAGAATGCTTTCCAAATGTCAAATGAAGAAGAGCGGGATCCACTGCGTGATCAGGTAACAGCCGAGCAGGCAGAAGGCCGCCGCGGTGTTGACGCCGCCGCGCGCGGAATAGGCCGCCGCAGCGTCGCTCTCGTTCTGGCTCGTGCGCTTGATCTCCTGCACCGTGCGGACGCAATGCTTCATATACATGCGGTTGCCGCGGATGCCGGAAAAGATCATGATGCCGAGCATCAGCGCGTAGATCAGCAGCGGCAGGCAGAACAGCAGGTACTGCGCCGGGTTGGCCGAAAAATACTGCGTCAGCGCGTCGATCAGCTGCAGGTAGGTCGCGTCGTTGTAGGAGATGCCGACGGTGTCGAGCGCGTCGATCATGATCGGGTTCACGATGAGGTAGGAAACGAGGCTCGAGCCGATCAGCAGAAGGAACATGATCGCGGTGAGGATGATGCCGGGCTTATACTGCTTCCGGTAGAGGAACCAGCCGCCCGAAAACAGGAACGCGGAAAAATTGAATTTGCTGCGGCCGTACGTGTTCGTGTTCTTGAACACCGCCATATAGTAGCCGGAGTTCTGCTGCACGAGCTTGCTCACGTCGCCGTAGGTGACGTTTTCCGCAATCGGCTCGGTCGGGTTGACGCCGCCCATCGGGTCGAAGGCGATCGGCATGCCGCCGAAGCCGTGGTACGCGCCGCTCATTGGCGGCGGGGGCGGGTAGGCGCCCTGCCCGGGCGCGCGGTTCGGGCCGCTGCCGGCCGGCGGCGTGTTGTAGGCGCTGTTGCGGTGCGTTTCGGGCGTACCGGTCAGCGAAGCGTTGCAGATGCTGCAGAACAGCGCGCTGTGCGCGTTGAGCGTGCCGCAGTTCGGGCATTCCTTGTCCTTGATCTCGCTCGAGACGTCCGGCGCGTTCGGTGGGGGCGGAGGCGCCCAGTCCTTGCCTGCCTCGTGCAGATCGGTAAAGATGCATTCGCCCTTTTCCATATAGCATGCCCGGTGGTACGGCGCGCCGCAGGTGGGGCAGACGACGATGTCGTCGTTTTCCGTAAACGGCTTTTCGCACACAGGGCACTTGATTCCCTTGTAGTCCAAAATAATTCCTCCAAAATCTTTGCGATTTTCGAAAAACAACATATCTTTTCTCTATTTTACTACAATATGCCGAAAATCGCAATGCAGGGGCGATAAATTTTCAGACTGTTAATAATTCCGAAAATCCGCGCAAAAAACGGCGGAAGCCGCCCGCACTTTTCTGTTTACAAAGTCCGGTTTATCCGGTATAATATAGATAAATATGTGCAGCTGCGGGCGGAATGTACAGTGGTGCAGGTAAAGCGCCCGGGCTGATTCTTGTGTTTTGGAAAGGTAAATTCGGATATGCTGCAATTTGAAGAACTGAAGAGAGAACTGCATGAAAAGCAGGCCGCCCTCGAGGACCTCAAGGACGCGCTCGGCCTGGAGCGGCTGCGCGAGGAGGTCGAGATGCTCGAGAACAAGGCGGCGGAGCCCGGCTTCTGGGACAACATGGAAGCGGCGCAGAAGGTGCTGCAGAAAACGGCCGCGCTCAAGCAGAAGGACGAGACTTACATGAAGCTCTGCGCCCGCACCGAGGACGCGCTCGCGCTCGTCGAGATGGGCGACGAGGCCGAGGATCTCTCGCTGCTGCCCGAGGCGCAGGCGGAGATCGAAGCCATCACGAATGAAATCGAGACGATGCGTCTGACGACGCTGCTGACCGGCGAGTACGACAGCAAGAACGCGATCCTCACGTTCCACGCGGGCTCGGGCGGCACCGAGGCGCAGGACTGGGCCGAGATGCTGTTCCGCATGTACAACCGCTGGGCCGAGCGCCACGGCTTTAAGGTGACGACGCTCGACTACCTCGACGGCGACGAGGCCGGCCTCAAGAGCGCCTCGATCCTCGTCGAGGGCGAAAACGCCTACGGCTTCCTGAAGAGCGAGGCCGGCGTGCACCGGCTCGTGCGCGTTTCGCCGTTTGATTCGGCGGGCCGCCGCCACACCTCGTTCGCCTCGCTTGAGGTCATGCCGGAGATCGACGAGGACCTCAGCGTCGAGATCAACCCCGACGATATCAAGATGGAAGTCTACCGCGCGAGCGGCGCCGGCGGCCAGAAGGTCAACAAGACGTCCTCGGCCGTGCGCCTGATCCACATCCCGACGGGCATCGTCGTCTCCTGTCAGGTGGAGCGCAGCCAGTACCAGAACCGCGACGTCGCGATGAAGATGCTGATCTCGAAGCTCGTCGAGATCAAGGAGCGCGAGCACCTCGAAAAGATCTCGGACATCAAGGGCGAGCAGAAGGAGATCACCTGGGGCAGCCAGATCCGCTCCTATGTGTTCATGCCGTACACGCTCGCGAAGGACCACCGCACCGGGTGCGAGAAGGGCAACATCAATGCCGTGATGGACGGCGAGATCGACGAATTCATCACCGCGTACCTCAAGGCGCTGAGCCAGGGCACGCTCGGCGAAAACATCGAATAAACGGCGGCCGGCAGGCCGGCTGACGGAAGCGGCGCCTTCGGGCGCCGTTTTTTTGCAAAAAATTTGCAGGTGAAAGGAAAATTTAAGGGGATTCTTTATTTCTTTTTGCGGAATACTGTGGTATACTGAATCCCGAGGCCAAAATTTTAATTCTGTAAATTGGCCGGATGCCGCTGGCTTTCCGGTATTTTCCGGGAAGCGAACAGCCCCACGCGGTGAAGCGCCGCGTGCGATCGCTGAATCATGCAAGCGCGCATGGTAGAAAGGATGGTAAACCATGAACACAGACACGAAAACCTTTGAAACGTACGAATCCGAGGTGCGCTCCTACTGCCGCAACTTCCCTGCGGTGTTCACCACCGCAAAGGGCTCGATCCTCAGCGACGAGGACGGCCGGCAGTACATCGACTTTTTCTGCGGAGCCGGTGCGCTGAACTACGGGCACAACAACCCGTACATCAAGAAGCGCATCATCGACTACCTCGAGCAGGACGGCGTCCTGCACGCGATGGATATGTACACCGCGCCGAAGCGTGCGTTCATCGAATATTTTGAAAATGAGATTATCCGGGCCCGCGGCCTCGATTATAAGATCCAGTTTGTCGGCCCGACGGGCACGAACGCGGTCGAAGCGGCGCTGAAGCTCGCGCGCAAGGTCAAGAAGCGCACGAACGTCTTTGCGCTGATGGGCGCGTTCCACGGCATGACGCTCGGCTCCATCGCGCTGACGACCGACGCGGATTCCCGTGCCGGCGCGGGCGTGCCGCTGTACAACGTCACGCACATCCCGGCACCGTACATGTTTCCGGCGCTCGACACCGTCGACTATATGGAGCGCCTGATCACGGACGACCACTCCGGCGTCGAGAAGCCGGCGGCGATCGTTCTGGAAACGACGCAGGCGGACGGCGGCATCTACGTGCTGCCGACCGAGTGGCTGCAGCGCGTCCGCGCGCTCTGCGACAAGTACGACATCCTGATGGTCGTCGACGACGTGCAGGTGGGCTGCGCGCGCACGGGCTGGTTCTTCTCCTTCGAGCGCGCGGGCATCCGCCCCGACATCGTGACGCTCTCGAAGTCGATCGGCGGCTACGGCATGCCGTTTGCGGTTACGCTCCTGAAGCCGGAGCTGGATATCTGGAAGCCCGGCGAGCACAACGGCACGTTCCGCGGCTACCAGCTCTCGCTGGTCGCGGCCAAGGCCGGCCTCGAATACATGCTGAACGAGCATGTGGAGGCGGGCGTGCGCGAGCGCGAAAAGACCGTCGCGAAGTTCATGCGCGAGGAGATCGAGACGATCGACAGCCGCATCGAGACGCGCGGCATCGGCCTGCTGTGGGGCGTCGACTTCGGAAAGTTTGAGGGCGATATTTCGAAGAAGGTGCTGGACGAGGCGTTCCGGAACGGCCTGATTGTCGAGCGCGTCGGGCGCGGAAACGCCGTCATTAAGGTGATGCCGGCGCTGAATGTCCCGGCGGAAACGCTGGAAAAGGGCCTGCACATCCTGGCGGACGCGATCCGCACGGTGCTCGCCGCAGAATAACACGATTTATCGGGCCGGGAAGCCTGCGGGCTTGCCGGCCCTTTCCGTACCTGCGGGGTTGCGCTTTCCGCGCGGAAATGGTATGATTATTTTCAGGATGCAGAGACTATTGACCTGCAGAACGGTTTAATCTGATAAGAAATGTGCCGAAAAGGCAGAGAAAGGAAGCGGTATGATGCAGAAATTCAGCGAGCTGCCCTACACGCGCCCGGACGTCGCGGCGGCAGTCGAGCAGTACGAGGCGCTTCAGAAAGCGCTCAGCGGCGCGGAGACCTACGCGCAGGCGCGCGAGGCGTTCCGGAAGGCGGAGGCGCTCGAAACGGAGCTCAGCACGGCGGAGTCCATCGCGAGCATCCGCAACACAATGGATACGACCGACGCGTTTTACGACGCCGAGGTCGCGTACTTCAACGAAAACCTGCCGGCGCTGATCCCGGTGACGAAGGTCTTCACCGAAACGATCGTGAACGGCCCGTTCCGCGCGGACTTTGAACGCGAGTACGGCGCGCATTTCATCCGGCTGCTGGAGAACAGCCTCCTCGTGCAGGATGCGCGCATCATCGGCGATCTCGTCCGCGAATCGGAGCTTTCGGTCGCCTACTCGAAGGCGGCCGCGGCCTGCAAAACGGAGTTTCGCGGCGAAACCTGCAACTTCTACGGGCTCCTGAAGCACATGGAAAGCACGGACCGCGCGGAGCGCCGCGAGGCCTTTGAAAAGTGGGCCGCGCTTTATGCGGACGCTTCCGCAGAGCTCGACGCGATTTACGACGAGCTCGTCGCGGTGCGCGCGGCCATGGCGGAAAAGCTCGGCTTCGAGAGCTACACGGCGCTGGCCTACCGCAACCGCCAGCGGCTCGACTATACGCCGGAGCACGTTGAGAAGTTCCGCGAGCAGGTCCGCACGGTTGTCACGCCGGCGGTTGCCCGCATGTTCGAAGCGCAGGCCAAGCGGCTCGGCGTCGACAAGCTCCGGTATTACGACGAAAGTCTCGTGTTCCCGGGCGGCAACGCGCACCCGATCGGCGGGAAGGACGACATGCTGCGCGCCGCGGCCAAAATGTACGGCGCGCTTTCCCCGGAGACGAAGGAATTTTTCGACTTCATGACGGAGCATGCGCTGTTCGACCTCGAAACGCGGCCGGGCAAGCACCTCGGCGGCTACTGCACCTCGCTGCCCGCGTATAAGGCGCCGTTCATCTTTTCCAATTTCAACGGCACCGCGGCGGACGTCGATGTGCTGACCCACGAGGCCGGCCACGCGTTCCAGTGCTACCTCAGCGAGCGGCTGATCCCGGTGTCCATGCTGCAGAGCTCCACGAGCGAGATCAACGAGATCCACTCGATGGCGATGGAATTCTTCACCTACCCGTGGATGGATAAGTTCTTCGGCGCGCGGGCGGACGAATACCGCTATGCGCACCTGTGCGACGCGTTCGCGTGCCTGCCGTACATCGTCTGCGTCGATGAATTCCAGCACGAAGTCTACGCGAAGCCGGACATGACGGCCGCGGAGCGCCGCAGCGTCTGGCGCGCGCTCGAGCAGAAATACATGCCGTGGCGGGACTACGACGGCAACGCGTTCCTTGAGGGCGGCGGATTCTGGATGCAGAAGCAGCACATCTTCCTGTATCCGTTCTACTATATCGATTACGCGCTGGCGCAGGTCTGCGCGTTCAGCCTGTACGATGAGATGAAGCGCGACCGTGCGGGCGCGTGGGCGCGCTACATGAAGCTCTGCAAGGCGGGCGGCACGAAGGGGTATTTCGACCTGCTGCACGACGCGGGGATCCCGGTGCCGTTTGAGGACGGCGCCGTGGAGCAGGCGGTCCGCGGGGTGATCGGGGAGATCGAGTCGGCCGGCTATTGAGTCCGGCAGAAAGCCCGGAAAAATATAATAAAAGAAAGGGCAGGAGACGGTCAGCGCCGTTTCCTGCCCTTTTGCGTGAGCGGTCAAAGTATGGGGTTCATTTATTCCGCGTTGTCGAGCAGCGTGTCGGTCTGCACGGAATTGAGGTAATCCTCTTCAAAGCCGTAAGCGAGGTAGAGGAAGTGCGTCTGCACGTCGCAGTCCCAGCTCGTCACGTCGGTGAAGAATTCGTCGAACCGCGTGTCGGGGCACGGCGCGTCGAGGCTTTCGGCGTAGCCGCCGCGGCCGACGGTGCAGGGCAGCGCGCAGCCGGTGTAGGTTCGCGCCGCGTCGCTCATGCCGAAATAGGAGAGCCCGAGGCCGCCCGTCGCGCTGTTTTCAAAGGTGGGGTCGAAGTGATACGACTTTCCGCCCAGCTCGGCGATAACCCAGAAATGCTCGCTGTCGCCGGCTGTGCCGGAGGCGACCTGCGCCGGGATGCCGTTCTGGTTGAACAGATAGCTGAGCGCGGCGGCGAATTCCGCACAGCCGCCTTCCTTTTCGACGATCATGCGGTAGAGGGAGTTTTCCTCGCTTTCCGCATAGGTGCAGCCGGAGCTGACCGCGCGGTACAGCGCGGCGGCCGTCTCAAGCTCGTTCGACTCCGTGTAGACCGCGCTTTCGACAAGTTCCTTCGCGGCGCTGTCGAAAGCCTCCGCCGAGCCGGTCCCGACGGGCGTGATTTCCACGGCGCCGTCGTCGCCGATCTCCAGCGCAGCCAGCGCGGCGTAGGGCGACGCAGAGAAGACCTCCGCGGCGCGTTCCGCGCGGTCGGCGTCCTGCAGGGCGACTTCCGTCTCTCCGGCGCACACGGCGTTGAGCAGCGCGTCGTAGTCGCCGCGCGCGTCGCCGAGGTAAGCTTCCGCGTCTGCGGGCAGCAGGGCGCGGTCCACGGTAAAGCTGCGCGGCTGCGGCGCCGAGATCGTTTTGGCTGCGGGCGATGCGGAGGCGGCCGCCGGCGACGGCGAGGGCGATGGTTCCGCAGCCGTTTCCGCCGGCTCGCTGCATCCGGAAAAGGCGCAGAGCAGCAGCGCCAGCGCAAGGGAGAGGGACAAAAAGCGTTTCATGGTCAGGGTTCCTTTCCGTTCGGGAACGGCCGGATCAGTGTCGCCCGAATTTCCGCTTGGCGCGGATATCCTTGCCGCGAAAGGGCATCCGGTCGTAGAAGCCGAGCACGCGCGAGACAAAGCGCTCGTTGTAGCGCTTCTCGAGCTCCTGCATTGAGAGGTTCGTGCTGATGATGGTCGGCTTTGCAAGCATGATGCGCGTGTCGATCACGCTGTAGAGCATCGCCGTGATATAGGAGGAGGAGATCTCCATGCCGAGATCGTCCAGGATCAGAAGGTCGCAGGTGTTGAGCAGATCCAGCGTGTCGCCGCCGTTTTCTTCGCTGCGGGCAAAGCGCTCGCGCTCGAGCGAGATCGCAAAGTTCTGCGCGGTGCCGTACACGACGCCGTACCCCTTGTCGATCGCCGCCGCGGCGATGGCGAGCGAAAGGTGCGTTTTGCCGAGGCCGGTCGCGCCGGTGAAAAACAGGTTGCCGGATTTTTCCGAGAAATTGTCGGCGTAGCGCTTGCAGTAGTTGAAGATGTAGCGCATCTGCTCGCGGTCGGACCGCCGCCCGGCGACGGGCTCGTCGCTGTAGTAATCGAGGGAGAAATCCTCGAAGGTCGAGAGCGTGAGCGGCGAGATGCGGTTCAGGCTCTCATAGGCGATCTGGCGCAGGAGCGCGCGGTGGCAGCTGCACATGCGCCCGTCCACGTAGCCGGTGTCCTCGCATTTCGGGCAGGCGTACTGCGGCTCGATGTCCGCGCGCGTAAAGCCGTTTTCGGCGAGCAGCTCGGCGAACCGGCGCTGCAGGCTGAGGTTCTCCGCTTTGAGCGATTCCAGCGAAGCGCGCACGTCGCTGCCGCGCAGCACGGCCTTTGCGGCCTGGCTTGCGGTGGAGGCGATGCGCCGCCGCACATCCTCCGCCTCGGGGCAGGCGGCGTAGAACGCGTCCAGCCTGCGCTGCGCTCGGCTGACCGCCTCGCTGTGCCGGCGGTTCAGCTCGTTTTCGGCTTCAATATAAACCTGTCTCGAATATCCCATGGTTCAGGACCTTTTCCTTTCTTCATGCGTGCGGCGCCGTCAGCGGAGCAAAAAACGGCTCACTTTTCAGAGTCGAAAATATCGTATTTCTCGTACTCGTCGAGGTCGTAGGAGGGCGTGTGCTTCGGCTCGCGGCGCGCTTCGGCGGCGAGCTTTTCGTCCACAGCCTCCTTCAGCGTGCGGATGCCGGACTTGTGCCACCGCTCGAGGATGGCGTTGATGTACTTCATATTGACCTTGCCGGTGTTGTCGACGCAGCGGTTGTAGGCTTCGTTCAGCAGCTCGTCCGGCATGCCCCATTCGCAGACCCAGCGGTGGGCGTACTGGCCCTCGTTCCGGCTCGGCGCGCGCCGGGAGGTCATCCCGAAGGCCTGCTCGCAGCGCTTCCAGGCGACGGTCGTCTCGTCGAGCTCGCGCAGCTTCTCCTCGGCGGCCTCGATGCTCAGAATGTTGGAGTCCGCCCAGTTGCGCACGGTGGATTCGATGTAGCTCGTGTTGGCCCGGCCGATCTTATTGGCATAGGCGACGAGCATCAGGATCACCTCGCAGGGGAGGCCGTAGTCCTCGTGCGCCTGAATCAGCGTGCCGGAGAGCGCGGGCGAAAGCGTTTTGCCGAGCATCGACTCCGCCTCCTCCACAAGCCGCCGGATCGTGGGGGAGGTCTCCACAAGCTCCGAGATATAGACGCCGTCGGGGCGCAGCATGCGGCGCGGCGCGGTCGGACGCGCGGCCGGTGCAGGCGTTGATGCGGCGACCGCAGCGGCTGCGGCTGCGGCGGGCTGCAGCGTCGTGGAAAGCGGGGCCTCCTCCTTTTGCAGCAGGCCGTTCTGCACCCAGAACTGGACGGCGCGCTCCGCCTGTGCGCCGTTCAGGCCGACCGCCTCGCCGATCTCCTCGGCGGAATAGCTCCGCCCGTTGTTGCGCAGCAGCCAGAGGATCACCTTGAGCTGGTCCCCGTCCGCTGTCTTGATATACCGGTCAACAAGCGCGCCGGGCACGGCGAAAACAGAGCTCCATGCCCCGAGCTGCAGCGCATATCCCATGGATTACCCATCCCTTCGAAAGGCACCCCGAAAAGGGCGCATTGATTAAAATTAAGTATAGCACAACTCCGGCGCAGGCACAAGTGCGAACGCGCGGCGAGGGGGGAGAAAACGGGCGCGACAAAATTTCTGAAAAAATTTGAAATCAGGTATTGACTTCGGCAGTCCTTTTATGTATAATAGGTGACGTTGCGAAACGCGACACGCTGATGTGGCTCAATGGCAGAGCAGTTCACTCGTAATGAACAGGTTGTCAGTTCGATTCTGACCATCAGCTCCAGAAAAACCCGGTGCCTGACCGAATGGCGGCGCCGGGTTTTCTTTTGTTTAAAATTCGATGCAGGTATGGGACGCGCCGCTCTATTGCGGGTATGGGACGCGCCGCTCCATTTGTTCACATTCTCTTTCTTGTTTTCAAGGCCGATTTATGCTATCCTGAACATGCAGATTATGGGAAAGGGGAGAAGGTCGTGCGAAGCGACGAATTTATCGACCTGTATAAGCAGTTGGAGGATGCGCTGGAGGAGAAGTTCAGCGGCATGAAGCGGCGGTACTCGAGCGTCGTCTTCGAGTATATCAACCATTATGAGAGCGCGCCCGTGCGGGAGTCGCTGAACCTGTGCAGGGAGATCCGCAACCTGATGACGCACAGCGCGAATCTCGGCGGCGTGCCGATCGTTGAGCCGAGCGAGCCGGTGGTGGAGGCGCTGCGGGCGGCGCTCGAATACGTCCAGCGCCCGCCGCTCGCCCTCGAGTACGCGACGACCGGCCAGCGGATCGTCTGCGCCGGCCTTTCGGACCGCGTCCTGAAGCTGATGGCGATGATGGATAAGAACGGCTTTTCGCATATCCCGATTCTCGACAAGAAGCGGTTCATCGGCGTGTTCAGCGTCTCCACGATCTTTTCCTGCCTCCTGCTGGACCCGGAGCTGCGCCTCACGCAGGAAACGACGATCCGGGAGCTCGGGCAGATGCTGCCCGTCGACCGGCACATCGAGAATTACGCGTTCGTGGACCGCAGGACGCCGCTGCTTGAAGCGCGCCGGATGTTTGAGAAGATCCGCGGCAAGAACAAGCGCCTTTCGGTGATCTTCATCACGGAAACCGGCAGCCGCGAGGAGCCGCTGCTCGGCATGCTGACGCCGTATGACGTCATGCAGGACGACTGAAAAGACAAATGAGCACCGATTGCTCGGTGCTCATCTTTTTACAGGCTTTAGACTGCTCTCGTAACCTTGCCGGAACGCAAGCAGCGGGTGCAGGCGTATACACGCTTCGGTGTACCGTTAACAAGTGCCTTTACTCGTCTGATATTCGGTTTCCATGTTCTGTTGGAACGTCTGTGGGAGTGGGAAACCTGGATGCCGAAGGATACGTCCTTTCCGCAAATTTCACATTTAGCCATCTGTCTGCACCTCCTTAACGTGCCAAATCTTCATTGCAACATACGTATTGTAGCAGAAACATTCGGAAATTGCAAGGTTTATTTTTTGTTTCGCAATTGTTTTTTAAAAGGGAATTGTTTTTTCGGCGCGTATGCTTTATAATTCATGGTATGTGAAGGGCCGGCGATGCGGTGCGGCGCTGTGTTTTGCCCGCGGCCGGTGCGGCTTTGAAAGTGCTCGACCGAAAGAAAATGGATTGCGACTATTACTGATGAAAGGAAATGCTTTTGCAGTGCAAGAGCAATGGGCCCGATTATGCTTTTTAATTCGATTATGACCCTGCTGCGCGGCGGCAGCGTCGACCCGATCAGCGTGCTGATGCAGATTCTCGCGACGCTCGTCATCATTTTCCTCGTGCTGCCGTTCCACGAATTTGCGCACGGCTGGGCGGCCAACAAGCTCGGCGACCCGACCGCGAAGCTCGCGGGTCGGCTGACCTTCAACCCGCTGGCGAGCGTGGAACCGCTCGGCGCGGTCTTTCTGCTGCTCTTCGGCTTCGGCTGGGCAAAGCCCGTCCCGGTAGACAGCCGCTACTTCAAAAATGAGCGCACCGGCATGGCGCTGACGGCGCTGGCCGGCCCGCTCGCGAACCTGATCGCGGCGTATCTCGGCGCGCTTGTGTTTTATGCGATCGGCATCTTTGCGCCGTACAACACGGTGGTTGCGTACATCCTGATCTTTTTCAATTATTATGCGATGATCAACACGGTGCTTGCGGTCTTCAACCTCGTGCCGATCCCGCCGCTCGACGGCTCGAAAATCCTCGCGAGCTTTCTGAGCGACCGCGCGCGCTTCAAGTTTTATCAGTACCAGAACGTGCTCTCGATGGTCGGCATGATCCTGCTCGTCTCCGGCACGCTCTCCGGCCCGATCGGCATGGCGGAAAACCTCGTGTACAGCGGCGTCCGCTGGCTGGCGCTGGTCCCGTTCCGCATGCTCGGCCTGGCGTAAGCGCGTATGGAACGGGAAAAAATGGAAACACTTTCCTATAAGCTCGAGGTGTTCGAGGGGCCGCTCGATCTGCTCCTCACACTGATCGCAAAAAACAAGCTCAATATTTACGATATCCCGATCACGCTTTTGCTCGAGCAGTACATGGAGCAGATCGAGCGCATGCAGTCTGAAAATCTGGACATCGCAAGCGAATTCCTCGAAATGGCGGCGCGGCTCGTGCACATCAAGAGCGTTTCGCTGCTGCCGAAGCGCGAGGAGGAGGAAGCGCTGCGCCGCGAGCTGACCGGGCAGCTGCTCGAGTATCAGCAGTGCAGGGAAACGGCGGAAAAGCTGCGGGCCATGGTGTCGTTCGACCGGCTCGTGCGCCCGCAGTCGAAGATCCCGGCGGACCACGCCTACAAGCGGCATCACGCGCCGGAGGAAATGCTCGCGGCCTATCTCTCCGCCATGGGGCGGAAGCGGCGCCTTGCGCCGCCGACGGCCGAGGCGTTTTCCGGCATCGTGGCAAAGCCGGTCGTCTCGGTCGCGTCGCAGATCGTCTTCGTGCTGCGCAGCTTGTGGAAGCGCCGCCGCGTGCCGTTCCGCGAGCTGTTCCGCGGCAAGTGCGATTCCTCGGAGCGCATCGCGGCGTTCCTCGCGGTGCTCGAGCTCGTCAAGGGCCGGCGCCTGCGCGTGGAGGGCGACGGGGACGACTGTGAGATCCGACTGATCAGCGGAGGTGAATGATCTGAAAAAGGAAGAATTGCTCGGCGCCGTGGAGGCGATCCTCTTCGCCTGCGGCGAGCCGATCGGTATGGACAAGGTGGCCGTGGCGCTCGGCGTGGGCGAGGCCGAGATCCTGGAGGCCGCGGAGCGGCTGTGCGAAAAATTCAACACGCCGGACAGCGGGATCCATCTGCTGATCCTCGAAAACGACCTGCAGTTTGCGACGAACCCCGCGTTCATCGAGCCGGTGCGCGCCGCGCTCGACCTGCGCCGCAATACACCGCTCTCGCAGGCGGCGATGGAGGTGCTGGCCGTGATCGCGTACAACCAGCCGGTTACAAAGGCGTTTGTCGAGCAGGTCCGCGGCGTGGACTGCTCGGGCGTCATCGGCAGCCTGACGCTCAAGGGGCTCATTGAGGAGCGCGGGCGGCTGGAGCTGCCGGGCAGGCCGCTCCTATACGGCACGACGGACGCGTTTCTGCGCTGTCTGAACATCCGCTCACTGGCGGACCTCCCGCCGCTGCCGAAAAATGAGGAGGCCGCGGAACAGGAAGCGCCGGTGGACGGCGGTGCGGAAGCATGATCGTTTTGTGGATCCTGCTCGGGCTTCTGGCCGCCGTTTTCCTGCTCCTTCTGGTTCCCGTGCACGCCGACGTGCGCTACAGGGAAAAGCTGGAGCTCGACGTGCGCTATCTGTTCCTGCGGCGCACGCTTCTGCCGGCGCCGGAAGAGCCGCAGGCGGAGAAAGCGGGGGCGCCGTCCAAAGAAAAAAGGCCCGAAGCGCAGAAGCAGAAGAAAAATCCGATGCTGGAAAAGCTCGCGCGCTTTAAGGAGGCGGAGGGCCTTTCGGGGCTTCTGCACCTCGCGGGCGATTTCCTGCGGTTGACGGGTACGTCGGCGGCGAAAATCATCCGGCGCCTGAAAATACGCGATTTCGACCTCTACGTGCTGACCGGCGACGAAGACGCCGCCGCGGCGGCCATCCTGTACGGGCAGGCCTGCGCGGTTGTGTATCCGGCGGCGGAAGCGCTTTTCACGCTGACAAAGTGCAGGCGTCGGCGCGTGTCGGTCGACCTCGACTATGCAGTGAAAACACCGGCCGTGCAGCTTGCGGCGGACGTTTCGATCCGGCCGCTTTTCGCGCTGTTTTACGGCCTGCAATACCTGATCGGGCTGCTCCCGATCTATCAAAGATTCAGCGATCCCCGGAGCGGGGCGAAGCGGAAAGGGTAAAGCTATGAGTGAAAACAAAGTCAACAATCTTCTCGGCGCATCCATGGACAAAATCAAGGAAATGGTGGACGTCAACACCGTCGTCGGCGACCCGATCACGACGCCGGACGGCACGACGGTCATCCCGGTGTCCCGCGTGAGCTACGGCTTTGCGGGCGGCGGCACGGACCTGCCCTCGAAGGCGCAACCGGATAAGGGCCTGTTTGCAGGCGGCAGCGGCGCGGGCATCACGATCAGCCCGATCGCGTTTCTCGTGATCGCGAACGGGAACGTGCGCATCCTGCAGATCGAGCCGTATCTGTCGTCGGTGGACCGCATCGTCGCCAATGCGCCGGACATGCTCGACAAGCTGACGGGCCTGTTCAAAAAGGATAAGGAAGAGGAAGACGTCGCGCTGCCGCCGCAGTACTGACCGGCATAAACCGCCGCCTGCCGCCATAAAATGGGCTGTGGCAGGTGATGCGTTTGTTCAGAAAAATTTTTACAGCGGCTGCCGCCGTATTGGCGGCGCTGCTTGTCGCGCTGCCGGCGTCGGCGGCGGAAGCGCCGTCCGTTTCGGCGCAGGCCGCCGTGCTGTACGACCCGCTGAGCGGCGCGGTGCTGTATGAGAAAAACGGCGGGGAAGTGCTCCCGATGGCGAGCACGACGAAGATCATGACGGCGCTGCTCGCCTTTGAAAGCGGGCAGGCGGATGCGGTCGTCGAGGTCACGGCCGAAATGGTCGCGGTGGAGGGCTCCTCGATGGGGCTTGCCGCCGGAGACCGGCTGACGCTCGGCAGCATCGCGCGCGGCATGATGATGGCCTCCGGCAACGACGGCGCGAACGCGATCGCCCTGTTCCTCGGCGGCAGCGCCGAGGGCTTTGCGTCGCTTATGAACGCGCGCGCCGCGGAGATCGGCATGGAGAACACGCGGTTCGTCACGCCTTCGGGGCTGGACGCGGAGGGCCACGGCACGACGGCGTACGATATGGCGCTGCTCGGCGCCGAAGCCATGCGCTGCGCGGATTTCGCCGAAACCGTCGGCGCCGTCTCGCAGACCGTGGAATTCCTGTCGCCGGAAAAGACCGTGCGGTACGACAACCACAACCGGCTTCTGCAGCTGTATTCGGACTGCACCGGCATCAAGACGGGCTTTACGAAAAAGGCGGGGCGCTGCCTCGTCTCTTCTGCGGAGCGCGGCTGGGCGCAGCTGATCTGCGTCACGCTCAACGCGCCGGACGACTGGAACGACCACATCGCGCTGTTCGAGTACGGCTTTTCCCAGCTCGAGACGCGCGCGATCACGCCGGACGGCACGCTGTATGCGGTGCCGGTCGTCGGCGGCGCCGCATCGTCGGTCGTCTGCCGCGCGGAGGGGGAGGCGTCGGCCACCCTGTACCGCGACGCGGCGCTGACGGCTTCGGTTTCGCTGCCGCGGTTCGTTTATGCGCCGCTCGAGGCGGGCGCGCAGGTCGGGTGCGTCACCTACAGCGTAAACGGCAGCGTGGTGGCGGAGCTCCCGATCGTCGCGGCGGCGGACGTCCAGCCGGCGGAAGACACGCGCAGCGACTTTCAAAAATGGCTTGACCGCCTGCGCCGGCCGGCATAGGGGCGGATGCTGCGCGGCTTCTGGCTGCCCGCTTTCGCGAAAGGGCGGAGCGCGCAGCGCACAAAAATAACGGATTATGGTGATCGTGTGAAAAATACTTTTTCACACAGTATTTGTGCCTTTGCCGCGACGAGCAAAGCGGCAATCGGCTTCGCCGACCGGCACAAAAAATAAGGAATGATGATTTTTATGGCAAAAGATACAAGACTGCAGAAGATGCTCGCGGACTGCGGCGTCGCCTCCCGGCGGAAGGCCGAGGCGATGATCGCGTCGGGGCGCGTTGCGGTCAACGGCGTCCGCGCCGCGATCGGCGACAAGGTGGACGTCAAAAAGGACCGCGTCACGGTGGACGGCGAGCTCGTGCGGCCGGTCGAGGAAAAGCTCTACATCATGGTGTATAAGCCGCGCGGATACCTGACCGCGATGAGTGACGACCGCGGCCGCAAGTGCGTCAGCGAGCTGGTCGAGGAGCTCGGCACGCGTGTCTACCCCGTCGGGCGGCTCGACAAGGACTCGGAGGGCCTCCTGCTGATGACGAACGACGGCGAATTCGCCAACCTGATCGCGCACCCCTCGACGCATGTGCCGAAGGTGTACCGCGTCACGGTGCGCCCGGGCGTCACGGAGGCGCAGCTCACGCGCCTTGCCGTCGGCGTGGAGATCGACGGCCGCATGACCGCCCCGGCTTCGGTCCGCGTGCTCGAGCAGCAGCCGGGCCGCGTCGTGCTGGAGTTTGTGCTCCACGAGGGGCGCAACCGGCAGATCCGCAACATGTGCGAGGCGGTGGGGCTCGAGGTTGCGCGCCTCAAGCGCACGGCCATCGGCGCGGTCAAGCTCGGCATGCTGCCGCAGGGCCGGTTCCGGGAGCTCACGCCGGACGAGGTGCGCCGCCTGCGCGCGGCGGCGAAAAAGAAGGGCGCCAAGGCGGAAGGAAAGGGGGAAGAACGGGATGCTGCAAATCGTTCCGATGGAAGAAAGAGACCGGGAGGCGGCCGTCCTGCGCGAAACGCCGGGCGCAGACGCTGAGGCGCGCGTGCTCGTGATGACGGACGGCGCGGACGAGCTCGGCCTTGTGGTCGCCGGCGTGCGCGAAAGGACGCTCGTCGTCTACGGCTTTTCGGTGGCGGGCCGGACGGATTTCACCGCAGAAAAGCCGGATGCGGAGACCGTTTTTATCCTCGATACGCTCCTGCGCTCCGCCGCGTCATTCGGCGAGGTCAACAGCGCGGACCGGATCCGGACGACGTTCCCGGACTTCTACGACTTCTTCCGCCTGCGCGGGTTCGAGGCGGCCGAGTCGCACATGGAAGCGCCGATGTCGGCGATCGTGCATTATACGTGAAGAATGGGCCTGTGGGGAGTGCGTGTCTCCGCGGCCCTTTTTTATGCAGAAAATTCCGAATTTCCACCCGTACAGGTTGCATTTTCCGTGCCAAAATGGTAAAATAACTTGATAATGGATTATTGTCGGTTCGTGTGTCCGGTTCGGAGATGCCGCCGGCGCAACAATGCAAGGAAAAGAGATGGTCCTATGGTGAAGAGTATGACCGGATACGGCCGCTGTGAAGAGACGGTCGGCGGCAGACGCATTACAGTCGAGCTGAAATCGGTCAATCACAAGTATTTTGAGTTTTCGCCCCGCGTGACGCGCGGCTACGGGTTCCTGGAGGATAAGCTGAAGACCTACGTGCAGAGCCGTGTGGCGCGCGGCAAGATCGACCTGTTCCTCAGCATCGAAACGCTTGAGGACGCCGATGTGATCGTCAGCGTGAACCATTCGCTCGCCGCGGGCTACATCGCGGCGCTGCGTGAGATCACCGAGCGCTACAAGCTGCCCGATACGGTCACGGTCAATTCGCTGTCGCGCTATTCCGACATCTTCTCGGTGCACAAGGCGCCCGAGGATGAGGAGGCCATCTGGGCGGCGGTCAAGACCGTGCTGGAAAAGGCCGTCGACGCCTTCATCGCGATGCGCGAGACGGAAGGCCGACGCCTTTACGACGACGTGATGTCCCGCGCCGCCGTGATCCTCGAGCTGGTCGGCAAGATCGAGGCGCGCTCGCCGGAAACGGTAAAGGAGTACCGCGAGCGGCTCGAGGCGAAGCTGCGCGAGGTGCTCAGCGACACGACGATCGACGAGCAGCGCATCCTGACCGAGGCCGCGATCTTTGCCGACAAGGTGGCCGTCGCCGAGGAAACGGTCCGGCTGAGAAGCCATTTCGAGCAGCTCAAGGCGCTGCTCAACGCCGAAGAGCCCTCCGGCCGCAAGATGGATTTCCTCGTGCAGGAGATGAACCGCGAGACGAACACGATCGGCTCGAAGGCGAGCGACTCGCAGATCGCCTATATGGTTGTCGACATCAAGGCGGAGATCGAAAAGATCCGCGAGCAGATCCAGAACATCGAATAAACCGGAAGGGGCTGTGAAGCTATGCAGCTTGTCAATATCGGCTTCGGCAACATGGTGTCCGCCGACCGCGTGATCGCCATCGTCGGCCCGGAATCGGCGCCGATCAAGCGGATCGTGCAGGATTCGAGAGAGCGCGGCGCGCTGATCGACGCCACCTGCGGCCGCAAGACGCGCACGGTCCTGATTATGGACAGCGACCACGTCGTGCTTTCGGCGCTGCAGCCGGAGACCGTTTCAAACCGCTTCGGCGGCCGCGTTGCGGCGGACGATGCGGAGGAAAGCGCGCTGTAACGGCGCGCCCGATCTGGAAATGAAGGGATAGATGGAAAGCGGCGTCGCCGGCGGAACGACCGCCGGAATCCGTGCCGCTGCTTTTCAGGAAAGGAAGGCCCCGCAGGGGGCCGGGGGTATACTTATGAAAAAAGGACTGCTGATCGTCGTTTCGTCGCCGTCGGGCGGCGGAAAGGGAACGATTCTCAAAGCGCTGTTTGCGCGCAATGAAAACCTGCGCCTGTCGGTTTCCGCGACGACCCGCGCGCCGCGCGAAGGCGAGCAGGACGGCGTGCACTACCATTTCATCACAAAGGAACAGTTCCGGCAGAACATCGCGGACGGCGCGATGCTCGAATACGCCGAATACTGCGAAAACTACTACGGGACGCCGAAGGCGCCGATTCAGGCCTGGCTCGAGGCCGGGCACGACGTCGTGCTCGAGATCGAGGTGCAGGGCGGCCGGCAGATCAAGGCCGCCGCGCCGGACTGCGTCAGCCTGTTCATTTTGCCGCCGTCGCTCGAGGTGCTCGAAAAGCGCCTGCGGGGCCGCGGTACCGAAACCGAGGCGGTAATCGAGAAGCGCCTGCGGGCGGCGGAGGAAGAGATCCGCTGCGTGAAGGATTACGATTACGCCGTCGTCAACGATACGGTCGAGCAGGCCGTATCCGAAATCGAGTCTATTTTGACCGCGGAGAAGCTCCGTGTTTCCCGCGAAGAGAATATTGCTGAAAGGATCTTGAACCATGCTTAAACCTTCTTCGAACATCATCACAACACCGCACAAGAGCTACTATTCCGTCGTGATCGCCGTCGCGAAGCGCGCGCGGGAGATCGTTGAGGAAGCGGAGGAGAACAACCAGATCCTCGTCGAGAAGCCGGTCGACCTCGCCGTCCAGGACTTTGTGGACAATAAGTACCGGATCATCGAGCCGGAGATCGAGGAAGACAACGAATAACGCGAAGGAGTTTTCAAATTGCTGTTCGCTCAGTTGGCGGTCGAGAATACGACCTACCGTTTCGATAAGCCGTTCACCTATACCGTGCCGGAAGCGCTGGCCGGGGCTGTCCGCCCGGGCGTGCGCGTCACGGTGCCGTTCGGCGCCGGCAACCGCACGCGGGTCGGCATGGTGCTTTCGGTGTCCGAGGCGCCCGCGGCGGACGGGCGGCTGAAAGCCGTCCTCAGCGCGCTCGACCGCGCGCCGCTGCTGAGCGACGAGATGCTGCGGCTTGTGCCGTGGATGAAAAGCCGGTATTACTGCACGCTGTTTGAGGCGGTGAAGCTGATGATCCCGGCCGGCATCGGCTACAAGATCGTCAACCGCTACCGCATCAGCGCCGCATTCAAGGACTACGACCGCACCGCGTACGGCGACCTCGCTTGGCAGATCATCATGCTGCTCTCCGATGCGAAGGGCGGCATGACCGGCGCGCAGCTTTCCGAAAAGCTCGGCATCGACGAGAAAAGCCCGGCGCTGCGCGAGCTGCTCGAAAAGGGCATCGTGATCTGTGAAAACGCCGCGTCGCGCAATCTGAACGACGCAACCGCCCGCATGGTCTGCGCCGTTCCGGATTTTTCCGGGAAGCTTTCGCCGAAGCAGCAGAGCGCCTACGATACGCTCTGCGCGGCCGGCACCGTCACGGTGCGCGAGCTGTGCTATTATACGGGCGTGAGCACGGCGGTCGTCAAGGCGCTGTGTGAAAAGGGCGCGGCCGAGAGCTTCGAGGTCGAGCGGTTCCGCCGCCCAAAGGTTTCCGGAAAGGGCGTTGCGCTGCCCGAAGCGCTCTCGCCGGAGCAGGCGCGCGTTGCGGAAAGTATCGTGCGCGAGTGCGATATGCCCACGGCGGCGGTCGCGCTGCTGTACGGCATCACGGGCTCGGGCAAAACGGCGGTCTTCATGCACGTGATCCGGCACGTCCTCGCGCAGGGGCGCGGCGTGATCGTCACCGTGCCGGAGATCTCGCTGACGCCGCAGACGCTTGCGGTTTTCACCGCGGCCTTCGGCGATACGGTCGCCGTTTTCCACAGCGGCCTCTCGATGGGCGAGCGCATGGACGAGTGGAAGCGGGTGCGCAGCGGAAAGGCGCGGATCGTCGTCGGCACGCGCTCGGCGGTCTTCGCGCCGGTGCAGGCGCTCGGGCTCATCGTCATGGACGAGGAGCAGGAGAGCACCTACAAGTCGGAGAGCAGCCCGCGCTACCACGCCCGGGAAATCGCGAAGTTCCGCGTGCATTACAACAACGCGTACTGCCTGCTCTGCTCCGCGACGCCGTCGGTCGAATCGTATTTCATGGCGAAAAGCGGCAAGTACCGCTACCACGCGCTTTTGAACCGCTACGGCGACGCGCTGGTGCCCGACGTGCGGCTTGTCGACATGAACGAGGAGGACCTCTACCGCGGCAAGCCGATGATCAGCATGGCGCTGGCGCGGGCGATTTCCGGAAACCTCGCGCAGGGGCGGCAGTCGATCGTCCTGCTGAACCGCCGCGGCTACCACACCTACGCGGTCTGCAAAAACTGCAAGACGGTCGTCACCTGCCCGAACTGCTCGATCTCCCTGACCTACCACGCGGCGAACAACCGCCTGATGTGCCACTACTGCGGGCATTCCGAGCCGGCGAACGTGCGCTGCGCGGCCTGCGGAAGCGCGGAAATCACATTTTCCGGCGGCGGCACGCAGAAGGCCGAGGACCAGCTCCGCGAAGCGTTCCCCGAGGCGCGCATCCTGCGCATCGACACCGACACGACCGCGAACAAGTACGCGCTCGAAAAGAAGCTCGCCGCGTTTTCGGCCGGCGAGTACGACATCATGGTCGGCACGCAGATGGTCGCGAAGGGGCTCGACTTCGAAAACGTCACGCTGGTCGGCGTGCTTTCGGCGGACCAGTCGCTCTACAGCGACGACTACCGCAGCAACGAGCGCACCTTCGATCTGCTCACGCAGGTCGTCGGCCGGGCGGGGCGCGGCCGCTACCGCGGCACCGCGCTGATCCAGACCCATGTGCCGGAAAATCCCTACCTGCGCCTGGCGGCCGGGCAGGACTACGAGCGCTTCTTCGAAACGGAGATCCGCTTCCGCCGGGCGATGCTGTACCCGCCCTTTTCGGACATCCTGCAGATCGGCTTCGTCGGGGAAAAGGAGGAGCAGGTCCGTCAGGCGGCGGAGTGCTTTTCCGCAAGGCTGCGGGAGACGTTCAGCCGGGACTACCCGGCGCTGCCGCTGCGCCTGCTGCGCGCTTCGGCGGCGTCCGTTTCGCGCATGGGCGGCAAGTACCGCTATAAGATCATCATGAAATATAAGAATACAAGGCAGTTTCGGGATATCATCGCCACGCAGCTCGTCGATTTTGCCGCGGACAAGCGGTTCCAGTCGGTGACGGCGTATGCCGATCCGAATCCCGACGCGATCCTGTAACGATAAGGAAAGGAGTCCTATCCATGGCACTCAGAAACATTGTGAAGACCGGAGACGAAGTGCTGACGAAGATGTGCCGCCCGGTCGAAAAGTTTGACGGCAAGCTCTGGACGCTGCTCGACGACATGTATGAAACGATGACGCATGCGAACGGCGTCGGCCTTGCGGCCCCGCAGGTCGGCCTGCTGCGCCGCGTGGTCGTCATCGATGTGGGCGAGGGCCGCATCGAGCTGATCAACCCGGAGATCATCGCCTCCTCCGGCGAGCAGGACGGCGCCGAGGGCTGCCTGTCCTTCCCGGGCGAGTGGGGCATGGTCTGCCGCCCGATGAACGTCACGGTCCGCGCGCAGGACCGCCATGGCAAGACGTTCGAGATCTCCGGCACGGAGCTGCTCGCGCGCGCCTTCTGCCATGAGATCGACCACCTGAACGGCGTGTGCTTCACGTCGCGTGCGAGCCGTATGCTCGACCCCGAGGAGCTGGAGCAGGAGGGAGACGCATGAAGATCGTCTTCATGGGCACGCCGGACTTCGCGGTGCCGAGCCTCGAGGCGCTGCTCGCGCGCGGGCATGAGGTCGCCGCGGTCTTCACGCAGCCCGACAAGCCGAAGGGCCGCGGCCACAAGCTGCTGCCGCCGCCGGTCAAATCGCTGGCGCTCGAGCGCGGCATCCCGGTATACCAGCCGGCGACGCTGCGCACAGAGGAGGCGGCCGAGACGCTGCGCGCGCTGCAGCCGGAGCTGATCGTCGTCGCGGCGTACGGCAAGCTGCTGCCGCCGGCCGTTTTGTCGATTCCGCCGCGGGGCTGCATCAATGTCCACGGCTCGCTGCTGCCGCAGTACCGCGGCGCGGCGCCGATCCAGTGGGCGGTGCTGAACGGCGAAGAGAAAACGGGCGTCACGATCCAGCAGATGGGCGAGGGGCTCGACACCGGCGACATGTTGCAGAAGGCGGAGACGGAGATCGGGGAAAACGAAACCGCGGGCGAGCTGTTCGACCGATTGAAGGGAATCGGTGCCGCTCTGCTCGTCGATACGATCGACCGGCTCGACACGCTCGTCCCCGTGCCGCAGGATGAGGCTGCGGCCACGTACGCGCCGATGATCCGCAAGGAGATGGGCGCGGTCGACTGGACGCAGCCCGCGCAGGCGGTGCACAACCTCGTGCGCGGCCTGAACCCCTGGCCGGCGGCGTTCTTTACGCTCGGCGGCAAGCGCATGAAGCTCTACCGGACGGAAATCGTCCATGCATCGGGGGAACCCGGCACGATGGCGGAGCTCGACGGCGAGATGACCGTGTTCTGCGGCACGGACGCCGTGCGGCTCACGGAAATCCAGCCCGAAAACGGAAAGCGCATGCGCGGCAGCGACTACCTGCGCGGCCATCCGCTTGCGGGCGATACGGTAAGGATTCGGTGATATGGCGACTTCATCCCGGAAAACTGCGCTTGCGGCCCTGAACGCCGTGACGCAGAACGAAGGCTATTCGAATATTGTGATCGACAAGGCGATCCGCACCGCAGGGCTTGCACCGCGCGACGCGGCGCTCGCATCCGCCATCTTTTACGGCGTGCTCGAAAAGCGCCTGACGCTCGACGACGCGATCGGCCGTTTTCTCGCGAAGCCGAAGCAGAAAATGGACGAGACGGTGCGCAACATCCTGCGCATCGCGGCGTACCAGATGCTGTACCTCGACCGCATCCCGGATTCCGCGGCGGTCAATGAGGCGGTGCTCTGCGCCGCCGCGTACATGAACGGGCGCTACAAGGGCTTCGTCAACGGTGTGCTGCGCAGCTTCTCCAGGGGCAGGGACGCGCTCCCGCCCCCCGAAAGCGAGAGCGTGCGCTGGAACATCCCGCAGGCGGTGATCGACCTCTGGCGCCGCGATTACGGCGCGGCGCTGACGGAAAAGCTGCTCGCGGCAATGTCGACGCGGGCGGAAACCTACATCCGCGTGAACACGCTGAAAACGACGGCGGAAGCGCTGTGCCGGACGCTGCCCGAGGGAACGGCGGCGGTGCCCGCCGTCGAAAACGCGCTCAGTTTGCACGGCGCGGGCGACCCGACGGCGCTGCCCGGCTTTGCCGAGGGGCTGTTCCATGTGCAGGACCTCTCCTCGCAGCTTCTCTGCGCGCTCGTGGACCCGCAGCCGGGCGAGCGCGTGGCCGACGTCTGCGCGGCGCCGGGCGGCAAGAGCTTCACGCTCGCCGAGCGCATGCAGAACCGCGGCGCGCTCGACGCGTTCGACCTGTATAAGGGGCGGGTCAACCTGATCCGCAGGGGCGCGGAGCGGCTCGGGCTTTCGGTTGTTTCGGCCGCGGTGCGCGATGCGGCGGACGGGCCGTGCGAAAAGCAGTACGACCGCGTTCTGTGCGACGTGCCGTGCTCCGGGCTCGGCGTGATCCGGCGCAAGCCGGAGATCCGCTATAAAAGCCCGGAGAGCTTTGCCGGCCTGCCGGCGCTGCAGCTGCAGATCCTGAAGCATTCGGCGGCGCTGGTCCGCCCGGGCGGGCTGCTGTTTTACTCGACCTGCACGCTGCACAGGGCGGAAAATGCGGCGGTCGTCGAAGCGTTTCTGCAAAGCAACCCGGCGTTTGAGCCGTATGCGCTGCCGCTTTCGGGCATTTCGCGTTCTGTGCCGAGTGAGGCCGCGCATATGCTGACGATGATGCCGATGGATTTCGGCGGCGACGGCTTCTTTGCGGCGGGGCTACGGCGGCGGGAAGCGCCTGCGGCGGAAAGGACGGGATAAAGGCTTGGAAAAAACAGATATCCGGTCGATGCGGCTCGAGGAGCTGCAAGCGGCCTTTCAGGAGCGGGGCCTGCAGAAATACCGCGCGGCGCAGGTCTACCGCTGGCTCCATCAGCGCGGGGCGGTTTCGTTTGAAGAGATGACCGACCTTTCGAAGGATCTGCGCGCCGCGCTTTCGCAGGCGTTTGAGATCCGCAATGCGGAGATTCTGATCCGGCGCGTCTCGAAGCTCGACGGCACGGTGAAGTACCTGTTCCGCATGAACGACGGCGAGACGGTCGAGTCGGTGCTCATGCAGTACAAGCACGGCTATTCGATCTGCATTTCGACGCAGGTGGGCTGCCGGATGGGCTGCACCTTCTGCGCGACGGGCAAAAGCGGCTTTTCGAGAAACCTCACGGCGGGCGAGATGCTCGCGGAGATCCAGACCGCCCAGAAAGACCTCGGGGCGCGCATCTCCAACGTGGTTTTGATGGGCATGGGCGAGCCACTCGACAATTATCAGAATGTTTTAAGGTTTTTGGAGCTTGTTTCGTCAGAAAACGGGCTTAATATTGGTATGCGGCATATTTCGCTTTCCACCTGCGGGCTTGTCGACAAGATCTACGACCTCGCAGACCGGAAGCTGCAGCTTACGCTTTCCGTTTCGCTGCATGCGCCGAATGATGAAATCCGGAGCCGGACGATGCCGGTCAACAAAAAATGGAACGTGGAGGCGCTGCTCAAGAGCTGCCGCTACTATTCCGACACGACCGGCCGGCGGATCTCCTTTGAATATGCGATGATCAGCGGCGTGAACGACAGCGACGCCTGCGCGCAGGAGCTCGCTGCACGGCTGCGCGGCATCATCAGCCATGTAAACCTGATTCCGGTCAACGACGTGACCGGCACGGGGTACCGCAAAAGCGGGGAGGAACGACTCAGAAGATTCACGGCCATACTCGAAAAGAAGGGTATAACCGCTACGGTCCGGCGCACGCTCGGATCCGATATTGAAGCGTCCTGCGGGCAGCTCCGCAGGCGAAACGAACAAGGAGGGACCTTATCATGTACGCTGTGAGCAAAACCGATATCGGCAGGATGCGCAGCACAAATCAGGATGTTTGCTGCTGCGGCGCCTTCGAGGACGGCAGCGCATGGACGGTGGTCTGCGACGGCATGGGCGGTGTGAACGGCGGCAACATCGCCAGCAGCATCGCGAGCGAGACGATCGTCCAGTGCCTGCAGGATGCCTATGCGCCGGGCATGGATGCGGACGCTATGCGCGAGATGATGCTTTCGGCCGTTCAAAGCGCCAACGACGCCGTCATCCGCCGCGCCGAGGCGGAGCCGGACCTGTACGGCATGGGCACGACGGCCGTCGTCGCGATCGCCGCGGGCGGCGTGCTGCACATCGCCCACGCGGGCGACAGCCGCTGCTACCTGAAAACGGCGCTCGGCATCAAGCAGGTCACGACGGACCATTCCTATGTGCAGCAGCTTGTGGAGAGCGGCGCGATCACCGAGGACGAGGCGCGCGTCCACCCGCAGCGCAACCTGATCACGCGCGTCGTCGGCGTCCATCCGGAGCTGGAGTGCGACTACGGCTGCTTTGTGTTTGAGCCGGGCGACGTCGCCGTCTCCTGCACGGACGGCCTGAGCAATTATCTGGAGCGCGACACGCTGCTGTTTTTCATCAGCAACTATGAGGGCGATCAGCTCGTGGATGAGCTGATCCAGTACGCGAACAGCAAGGGCGGAAGTGACAACATTACGGTCGCCGTCATAGAAAACCGCTGAGACGAAAGAAGAAAGGAACGCCCTTTGCACGAAGGAAGGGCAAGGTGATCAATTATGGATAAATACATCGGAAAGCGCCTGGACGGCCGCTATGAAATCCACGAGCTGATCGGCCAGGGCGGCATGGCGTACGTTTACCGCGCGTATGACCGCATCGAGAACCGCTGGGTCGCCATCAAGATCCTCCGGGAGGAGCTCTCGGACAACAGCGATTTCCTCCGGCGCTTCAGAAACGAATCGAAGGCGATCGCGGTGCTCTCGCACCCGAACATCGTCAAGGTGTACGACGTCAGCTTCGGCGACCGCATCCAGTACATCGTCATGGAATATGTGGACGGCATCACGCTCAAGCAGTACATCGAGCAGCAGGGCGAGATCAAGTGGCGCGAGGCGCTGTACTTTACGGTGCAGATCCTGCAGGCGCTGCAGCACGCGCACGAGCGCGGCATCATCCACCGCGACATCAAGCCGCAGAACATCATGCTGCTGGAGGACGGCAGCATCAAGGTGATGGACTTCGGCATCGCGCGCTTCACGCAGGCCGAGACCCAGACCATGACCGACAAGGCGATCGGCTCGGTGCACTACATCGCGCCCGAGCAGGCCCGCGGCGGCCACATCAACGACAAGGCCGATATCTATTCCGTCGGCGTCATGCTGTACGAGATGCTGACGGGGCAACTGCCGTTCGTCGCGGACAACGCCGTCTCCGTCGCGATCATGCAGATGCAGGCGGAGCCGACGCCGCCGACGCGCATCAATCCCTCGATCCCGAAGGGCCTCGAGGAGATCACGATGCACGCGATGGAAAAGAACCCGGCGCAGCGCTTCCCCTCGGCGGCCGATATGCTCGAGGACATTGAACGTTTCCGCCGCAACCCGGAGATGGTGTTCAACTACGGCGATCAGGTGGATCACGCCTATGCGCGCGGCACCAGCATTTACGATACCGCGGGCAGCCGGCAGCAGGACTACAACGACAACTACGAATATGAGGAGGAATACGTCCGCTCGAAGAACGGCGCGAAGGCCTCGATGGTCGTGACCGGCATTGTGGCCGCGGTCGTCGTGGTCGGCCTTGTGGTCGGCGGCATTTTCCTCTGGAATTACTTCCGCAACAACACGGATACAAGCAGCGATGAGGTCATCGTCCCGACATTCACGGGCATGATCTACGAGACGGAGATCAAAGACAACGCCGAATACGCCGATTTCGAGTTTGAGATCGTCGAGGGCAACCAGCCCAGCCAGCCGGCCGGCGTCGTGCTGAACCAGAACCCGCAGGCGGGCATGACGGTCAAGCGCGGAAAGACGATCACGCTGACGGTCAACGGCGGCACGCTGGAGCAGGTCATCGTCGAGGACGTGACGGGGGACAGCCAGCAGGATGCGTACGATACGCTGGAGGCGCTCGGCCTGAGCCCGCGGATTCAGGCGGTCGCCGATGACGAAACGGCGGTCGGTTACGTCGTGCGCACAGACCCTGCGGCGGGCTCGACGGTGGCGTCCGGCTCCTCGATCACGATCTTTGTCAGCTCCGGCCCGGCGGAAGAGCAGGTCACGGTGCCGAACGTCGTCGGCTCCTCACTTTCGACGGCGGAGAGCGACCTGGAGGCGAACGGCCTTGTGCGCGGCTCGGTCTCGTACGACGACGAGAGCGACCAGCCGGAGGGCACCGTGCTCTCGTCCGACCCGGAAGGCGGCACGCGCGTCTCCGAAGGCTCCGCCGTCAACCTGGTGGTCAGCTCCGGCCGCGGCGCGGAAAAGACCGTGCACTACGACATCCCGCTGCCCAGCGGCGTTTCGGAAGACCTTGAAATGAGCATCTACGTGGACGGCGAGCTGTTCGACAGCCGCGTTGTGAACCCCTCGGTCTCCTCGTACAGCGGCGCCGATTTCACCGGCACAGGCCGCTCGAGCCTGACGATCCGCCTGAACGGACAGGATTACATCACGGCGGAGATCAACTACGAGACCGAGAGCATCGACGTCCATTCGCAGATCGCGTTTGCGACGCCGACGCCGGAGCCCACGGCGGAACCGACGCCCGCCCCGGACGCCGGTACGGGGACCGGCGATACGCCGACCGGCCCGGTCACGACGCACTGAGGCGGCCTATGCAGCTGGAACGGACGGGCATGGTGCTCAAGGGCATCGGCGGCTTCTACTACGTGCAGGACGCGGACGGCCTGCATCCGTGCCGTGCGCGCGGAAAATTCCGGAAGGAGCGCATCTCGCCCTATGCGGGCGACCGCGTGCGCTTCACGGTGGATGAAAACGACGAGGGCTATCTGACGGAGATCCTGCCGCGCAGGAATTTCCTCGTGCGGCCGCCGCTGGCCAATCTCGACAAGCTCTTCGTCGTCTCCTCGGTCAGCGACCCGCAGCCGAGCACGCTGATCATCGACAAGACGATCGCGGCCGCGGAGCTCAAGGGCATCGAGCCGGTTCTCGTCTTTACAAAGACGGACCTCGACGACGCCTCGGCGCTGCGGGAAATCTACGGCGGCATCGGGCTGCACACGTATTTCGTTTCCGCCGCAGAGCCGGACGGCATCGAAACGCTGCGGCCGGAGCTTGCGGGCTGCGTCTCGGCGTTTACGGGCAATTCGGGCGTCGGCAAGTCCACGCTGCTGAACAGCCTGATGCCGCAGCTCGTGCTCGAGACCGGCGAGGTCAGCCGGAAGCTCGGCCGCGGGCGCCACACGACGCGCCACGTGGAGCTCTACCCGGTTGAGGGCGGCTATGTGGCCGATACGCCCGGCTTTTCCACAATGGACATCGAGCGGTATGAGCTGTTCCGCAAGGAGGAGCTGCCGCACGGCTTCCGGGAATTCGAGCCGTACCTCGGCGAATGCCGGTTTACCTCCTGCTCGCACACCTGCGAAAAGGGGTGCGCGGTGCTCGCGGCCGTCGAGGCGGGCAAAATCTCCCGGTCGCGGCTCGAAAGCTACATCGCCATGTACAACGAAGTCAAGGATATAAGGGAGTGGCAGCTATCAAAGACAAAAAATGTATGATCATCGGCGCGGTGCCGATGCAGTCGGATGCGGTATTTCAGGAGTTCGACCCCGCGGATTACTATGTGATCTGCGCGGACGGCGGCTATGACAACGCGGTGCGGTTCGGCATTCGGCCCGACCTCGTCATCGGCGATTTCGATTCGGCGCAGAAGCGCCCGCCGAAGGACATCCGCACGGTCACGCTGCCGGTGCACAAGGATGTGACGGATACGATGGGCGCGGTGATGATCGGGCAGAAGCTCGGCATGACATCCTTCGTGCTGGTCGGCTGCCTCGGCGGCGACCGGTTCGACCATTCCGTCGGAAACCTCAACGTGCTGCTGGCCATCGCCAACCACGGCGACAGCGGCGTGCTCTGCACCGAGGACACGAAGGTCTTCGTGCTGCGCGGCGGGCGCATCGTGTTCACGGAGCTCAAGGGCGCGACCGTCTCGGTCTTCCCGTTCGACGGCGCCTCCTGCAACGTGACGTACGAGGGCCTCGAGTACCCGCTCTACCAGCACAACCTTTCGGCCGGCTCCACGCTCGGCGCGAGCAACAGCATCGTGGCCGACCGCGCGGAGATCCGCGTCAACATCGGCTGCGCGATCGTCGTGCTCTACACGCCGAAGGCGTAAGCGCCAAAACCATAGAATACGCACGGGAAGCGCGCGGCGCCGTTCCGTGTAACACATTTCGGCACTTCCGTATATACTGGAATAACCCTTCGGGGCGAGTTTCCGGGAAACGGAGGTGCCGGTTTTGCGTAAACCGAAATTCTGCCTGCACGGCTGCCTTGCGGACCGCCGCCAGCGCGCCGTGTGCGCCGCTGCCTTCGGCCTCGGCATGATCCTTGCGAGCATCAGCCCCTCGGGGTTCACATTGTTTGTCGCTGCGGTCATCATGGTGGCGCTCGGCGTCATGATCGTCCGCTGCTGATCGGCGCAGGGCCGCGCGGATAGCGCGTGCGCCCGACGGCTGCGCGAAAACGTGCAGCCGGGGGAGCCGCCGGCGCGCCCTGCAGAAAGGTGAGTGACCATAGGCATGAAGGTTGTCGTACTTAACGCAAACGGGTTCATGGGATTTGTGCTGCGCCGCATGTTCGGCATCAAAAAGCTGCCGAAGGAGCCCTGAACCCCATAAAGCCCGGCGCGGCGGAACATGCAGCCGCTGCCCGGCAAACGGCCGAAGCCGAAGCCGCCTCTCCGGAGGCTGCGCTTCGGCCTCTTTTTTTATGCGTGCATATTGTCCCACCGCGCCTCATAGTAATGAAGCAGAAATCAAAGGGCAGTGAAAGGATGAGAAGATTTTATGCGGCTCACTACAGGCAATCAGCTCTATGAAGGCTTTGAACAGATTATGGAGTCCACCCACGAGTGCCCCGTCGATACGGAATACAGCCTGCCGGATTACTGCGCGGATATCCAGAAGATCCTCAAGTGCATCGTCACGCCGGAGGTCGTTTCCGCTGCCGTGATCGGGGACAGCTTATCGGTGGACGGCGCGGCCGACATCCGCGTGCTGTATCTCGACGCGAAGGGCGAGTGCGTGCGCGGCTTCGATACGAAGAAGGAGTTCTCCTTCAACGTCCGGCTGAACGGCAGCACGGAGGGGGCCACGGCCGTCGTGCGTCCGTTCGTGCAGCATATGACCTGCCGCGCGATGAACGCCCGCCGGGTTGACATGCACATCACGCTCGGCTTCAATATTTCCGTGACGGCCGTGCGCAGGACCGAGCTGGCCGAGCGGATCGAAAGCGACCTTGTGGAGACGCACTGCGATACGTACGCGGCGTCCCGCGCCGTCGGCTGCTGCATGCACACGTTCATTCTCGAGGAAAACATCGAGCTGCAGAACGGCAAGCCGCCGATCGAAACGGTCCTGCGGCGTGGCGTGCGGTACCAGATCGACAGCGTGCAGCTTTCCGACGGCGCGGCGACGATCACGGGGCGCGCGTGTGTCGAGATCCTGTACCGCACGTTTTCCGATACCGCGCTGCCGGAGCGCATGGCCTGCGAGCTGCCGTTCACGCAGACGGTCGAGTGCGCCGGCGTCGACGAAACGTGCACGGCGTCGGTCTGCTGCCCGAGCGGCGAGTGCACGATTCAGCCGCGGGAGGACAGCGTCGGCGAGTACATGATCCTCAACCTCTACCTCAAGCCGACGTTCTGCGTGAAATTCACAAAGCCCTGCACGGTCTGCGCCGTCAGCGACGCGTTTTCGATCCGCGGCGCGCTGGAGGCAAAATACAAGAACGCGTCGCTCGAGCGCTGCGAGCAGCTGCCCGCGCGGCAGATCAAGGTGAGCGACACGATCCGCATCCCGGACGGCGACCTCGAACGCGTCGTCGACCTCTGGTGCGACGGGCTCTCGCTTTCCGCGTTCACCGAAAAGGAAAGCGCGGCCGTGCGCGGCAAGTTCAGCGTCTGCGTGCTGTACCAGACGAAGGAAAAGCGCATGGCGTTCCTCGAGCGCATGCTCGACTTTACCGACAGCCGCGAATCGCCGGGGGACGGCAGGCTGAGCGCCTCGGGCGAAATCACGGCAGTGCGCTTCACGATTACGGACGCGGGCGCGCTCGAGTGCACGGCGGAGCTCTCCGTTGCGGAGCAGGTGCGCTGCGTGTACCCGGTCCGCGCGGTCGAATCCGCCGAGCTCGACGAGACCGCCGCCTGCGACGCCTGCTGCGCCGCGGTCTATTACGCTGCCTGCGGCGAGCGGATCTGGGACATTGCAAAGCGCTACAAGGCGCGCGTCTCGGCGATTCAGGCGCACAACAACTGCACCGGCGACACGCTGACCGAGGACCGGCCGATGATCATATGCCGGAAATAACGCGCAGAAAAAACAGGCAGAAAGGAAAGGGATGCACGCAGTATGGAAGGCTTTAACGTATACAGGGATATGCAGGCGCGCACAAACGGCGAGATCTACATCGGCGTCGTCGGCCCCGTGCGCAGCGGCAAATCCACATTCATCAAGAAATTCATGGACACGATCGTGATTCCGAACATCGAGGACGACGCGGCGCGCGACCGCGCGGTCGACGAGCTGCCGCAGTCCGCTTCCGGGCGCACGATCATGACGACCGAGCCGAAGTTCATCCCCGAGCAGGCGGTCACGGTCAAGATGGACGACACGGCGGAGTTCAGCGTCCGCATGATCGACTGCGTCGGCTACATCGTGCCGAGCGCGCTCGGGTACATCGAGGAGGACCAGCCGCGCATGGTGCGCACGCCGTGGTACGACGAGCCGATCCCGTTCAACATGGCCGCGGAGATCGGCACGCAGAAGGTCATCACCGAGCACTCGACGATCGGCCTCGTCATCACGACGGACGGCAGCATCAGCGACATCCCGCGCGAGGAGTACGAGGAAGCCGAGGAGCGCGTGATCAGCGAGCTCAAGGCGACGAACCGCCCGTATATCGTGCTTCTGAACTGCGTGTACCCGAATACGGAGGAGGCGCGCCGCCTTGCGGCCGAACGCGCCGAGCGGTACGGCGTGCCGGTGCTTCCGATCAGCTGCGTGGACATCACGGAAGCCGACATCCGCAATATCCTCGCAAAGCTGCTCTACCAGTTCCCGATCCGCGAGATCCGGCTCGATATCCCGGGCTGGATCATCGACCTCGACGACGAGCACTGGCTCAAAAAGGAGATCCTCGACAGCCTGAAGGATTCCTGCGCGATCCAGCGCGTCTCGCAGGTGGAGCAGGTCGCGGCGAGCCTTGCCGCCTGCCCGGACCTCAAGTCGGCGCGCGTGGCGAAGATGAATCTCGGCAGCGGCTCCTGCGTTGTGGAGCTGAACCCGAACCAGGCGCTGTTCTTCCGGATCCTGAGCGAAAAGACCGGCATCGAAGTGGAGGACGAGACGGCGCTGCTCCAGCACCTGATCGAGATGAACGAGATCAGGAAGAAGTTCTCGAAGCTGCAGAGCGCCTACGACGATGTGATGGAAACCGGCTACGGCATCGTCATGCCCGACATGGAGGAGCTTTCCCTCGAGGAGCCGGAAATCATCAAGCAGAACGGCAAGTTCGGCATCCGGCTCAAGGCCGCCGCGCCCTCCATCCACATGATGCGCACCTGCATCAAGACGGAGGTCACGCCGATCGTCGGCTCCGAGCAGCAGTCCGAGGACCTCGTGCTGTACCTTTTGAAGGAGTTCGAGGAAAACCCCGCGCAGATCTGGGAATCCAACATCTTCGGCAAGTCGCTGCACGAGCTGGTCAACGAGGGCATGCACAACAAGCTCTACCGCATGCCGGAGGATGCGCGCGGCAAGGTGCGCGAGACGATCGAGCGCATCATCAACGACGGCTGCAACGGCCTGATCTGCATCATCCTGTGAAACCGGGTCTGCTTTTGCGCACGCGGAAGCAGGCCTTTCTCCACGGGAGCCGCGACTGCAAATTGCGATAAAGGGGGATAACGATGCAGGTTTATGAACAGGTCACGCCGGAGGAGCAGGCGGCCGAGCAGCAGGCGGAAATCAAGGTCCGGCCGCGTAGCCGCGCCGTGAGCTGGACGCTGCTGCAGGCGGCCGTCTGCCTGCTGATTCTGCTCGCCGCGCTGCTGCTCCGGACGCTGCTGCCGACGGCGTATGCGCAGGCGCGCGCGTGGTATGACGCGGAGATGCAGCGCTCGATCGTCATCACGGCCGATGACGTTTCGGATCGGTAAGACAGAGCTCACGGTGCGCTTCGGCTTTTTCGCCGTGCTTGCCGTGGTGCTCTGTCTGGACGGCGGCGCGCATGCACTGCCCGCGGTGCTCGCCTGCGCGGTGCATGAGGGCGGGCACATGCTGGCGGCGCGCCTGTGCGGGATGCGGATCGAAGCGGTGCGGTTCGGCGCGCTCGGCATCCAGATGGTCGGCGATGCGCGGCCGCTCAGCCATCTGCGCCGCGCGGCGATCTCGCTTGCGGGGCCGCTTGCCAACCTGCTGTTCTTCGCACTGCTTCTGCCGATGCCCCGCGCCTGCAGCGCCGTGCAGCTCCTTCTGTTTCTGTTCCACATTCTGCCGGCCGTCCCGCTCGACGGAGGCATGGCGCTGTACAGCCTGCTGTGCAGCGCGGCGGAGGAGCGGTGGGCCGGGCGGATCTGCACGGCGGTTTCGGTCCTGCTGGCTTTTCTGCTCGGAACGCTCGGCTTTTCCGTGCTGCTGCGCACGCGGTACAACTTCACGCTCCTGCTCCTCGCGTTGTACATCCTGCTCTATCTGGTGCTGAAGCGCCGTGAGAGCCTGTGCTGACCGCCGTGTGTGCAGGGGGAACCGGCAGCGGCAAAAGCGGAAAAGGGCGGAGGCGCAGGCGCTGAAGGGCAGACAAAAAGGGCTTCCTCCGTCGGGAGGAAGCCCTTCGCGTATCTGTTCTGAAGTGCGGCGTCAATCCAGCTCGAGCGCGCCGGTGTAGAGCTGATAGTAGGTGCCCTTCAGGGCGATCAGCTCGTCGTGCGTGCCGCGCTCGATGATGCGGCCGTGGTCGAGCACCATGATCGCGTTCGAGTTCTGCACGGTGCTCAGGCGGTGCGCAATGACAAACACGGTGCGGTTCGTCATCAGTGCGTCCATGCCGCGCTGCACGATGGCCTCGGTGCGCGTGTCGATGGAGCTGGTCGCCTCGTCGAGGATCATGACGGGCGGGTCGGCGACGGCCGCGCGCGCGATCGAGAGCAGCTGGCGCTGGCCCTGCGAGAGGCTCGCGCCGTTTCCGGAAAGCGGCGTGTCGTAGCCCTGCGGCAGACGGGTGATGAAGTCGTGCGCGCCGGCCAGCTCAGCCGCCGCCATGCACTCCTCGTCCGTCGCGTCGAGACGGCCGTAGCGGATGTTCTCCATGACCGTGCCGGTGAACAGGTTGGTGTCCTGCAGAACCATGCCGAGCGAGCGGCGCAGGTCTGCCTTCTTGATCTTGTTGATGTTGATGCCGTCGTAGCGGATCTTGCCGTCGGCGATGTCGTAGAAGCGGTTGATCAGGTTCGTGATCGTCGTCTTGCCCGCGCCCGTCGAGCCGACGAACGCGACCTTCTGGCCGGGCTTCGCATAGAGCGAAACGCCGTGCAGGACGGTCTTTTCCGGCGTGTAGCCGAAGTCCACGTCGTACATGCGCACGTCGCCGGCAAGGCGCGTGTAGGTGACGGTGCCGTCGTTGTGCGGGTGCTTCCACGCCCAGACGTTCGTGCGCTCCTCGCACTCCTCGAGCGAGCCGTCCGCCTTTTCCTTCGCGTTGACGAGCGTCACGTAGCCCTCGTCGACTTCGGGCTCCTCGTCGAGCAGGTTAAAGATACGCTGCGTGCCGGCGAGGCCCATGATGACCGAGTTGAGCTGGTTCGAAACCTGGCTGATGTTGCCGGTGAACTGCTTCGTCATGTTGAGGAACGGAACGACGATGCTGATGCTGAACGCAAGGCCGGAGATGCTGACGTTCGGCGCGTTGTTCAGCAGGAATACGCCGCCCATGATCGCGACGAATACGTAGAGCACGTTGCCGATGTTGTTGAGGACCGGCATGAGCATGTTCGCATAGCGGTTGGCTTTCTCCGAATCGGCGAACAGCGCGTCGTTGATCTTGTCGAAGTCCGCCTTCGTCTCCTCCTCGTGGCAGAAGACCTTGACGACTTTCTGGCCGTTCATCAGCTCTTCCACGTAGCCCTCGGTGCGGCCGATGGCCTGCTGCTGGCGGATGAAGTAGCGCGCGGAGTTGCCGCCGATCTTGCGCACGACGAGGAACATGCAGAAGACGCCGAGCAGGATCACGAGCGTCATCCACAGGCTGTAGTACAGCATGATGCAGAGCACCGTGAGCACGACGACCGAGGAAATGATCAGCTGCGGGATGCTCTGGGAGATCATCTGGCGCAGCGTGTCGATGTCGTTCGTGTAATAGCTCATGACGTCGCCGTGGTTGTGCGTGTCGAAGTAGCGGATGGGCAGATCCTGCATGCTGTTGAACATCTTCTCACGCAGCTTTGCAAGCGAGCCCTGCGTGATGACGGCCATCAGCTGCGTGTAGGCGACGCCGGCCAGAAGGCTCAGGCCGTAGAAGATCGCGAGAATCGCGACGAGGCCGAGAATGTGGCCAGAAACGGCGGCCCAGTCGCCGGTCTGCCAACTCTGCTCGACAGCAGCGATGATGTTCTGCATGAATATGGAAGGAATGGAGCTGATGATTGCATTCAGCAGAATGCACAGCAGCGTGATCGGAAGCAGGACAGGGTAGAAGCTGAACAGCATCCGGATCAGGCGGAACAGTACGGATTTGCGGGAATTTGCGCCCTTTTGAACATTCTTATTCGCCATCGCTGTTTCCACCTGCCTTATTCTGGGATGTATAGACCTCGCGGTAAATCTCGCTGGACTGCATCAGCTCGTCGTGCGTGCCGACGGCGCTGATGGCGCCGCCGTCCATGACGATGATGCGGTCCGCATCCTGCACGGAAGCGATGCGCTGCGCGATGATGATCTTCGTGGTTTCCGGGATGAACTCGCGGAACGCCTGGCGGATCAGCGCGTCGGTGCGCGTATCGACGGCGCTCGTCGAGTCGTCGAGGATCAGGATCTTCGGCTTCTTGAGCAGTGCGCGCGCGATGCACAGGCGCTGC
>HHCFR02800__coassemble_1066_pt1 | contig 35387 bp, 27 predicted proteins | sample HHCFR02800__metabat2_low_PE_068 | metagenome-assembled genome bin HHCFR02800
TATTTTCTTTCGTTTCGGCTGTTGTCAGTCCTCGGCCGCTTCGAGCCGGCTGTCGCCGCCCAGAAACGCGTCGAGCAGCTCGCCGTCCGGGCTGAGCCAGAATTTGATGCCGTGCCCGGCGTCCAGCGCGCAGCGGAACCGCCTGCCGGTCTCGAGGTCGAGCAGGCGGACCGTATCCGCCTCGCCTTCGTTGACCAGCGTGTAGACGATCGACTTCTCAAAGCGCTGCACGCGCAACAGAACCGCGCGGTTCGGCTGCTCATCCAGCACGCGGAACGTCCTGCCGCCCAGCCCGGCGCGGCGGAGCACGTCGCGGTACAGCGCGGCCGCCACGCGCTTGTCGTCGCTGAGCTCCAGCGGCAGCGGGTGGAAGCACAGCAGGCCCTCGCCGATTTCGTACGTGTACAGGCGGCTTTCCTCCCCGTCCTTCACGCATTTGTCGAGCGCGTGCATCGCGTCGCAGCCGCCCATGATGCGGTAGAAGCCGACCTCGCCGCGGTCCGTCCGCTCCACGTTGCGCAACCCCTGCACGTGCAGCGCCGGATCGACGGCCGTCATGCGGGCGCGCGGCAGGTAGTACTCGTCCTGCTCCACAGAGCCGGTGACCAGAACCGTATTGCCGGACTGCGCGAGGCGCAGCAGCCGCGTCCAGGTCTCCTCCTGCAGGCAGCTTGCCGAGGGCACGATATACAGCTTTCCGCGCGCCGCCGCATAATGCTCGAGCGTGTGCTCGAGCGCGACGACAAAGTGCTCCTTCAGCGTGTAGCCGAGGATCTCGATCGCCGTGCGGACGCTTTCCTCCGCGAACGCCTGGTCGCAGGAGAAGTGGCGCGCCGTCGGATGCACGACGACGATGGGGCTGTCCACGGCGTCGCGGCCGCCCATGTACGGCGCCATGCGCTGCTCCGCCGCCGCAAGCCTGCGGCAGCCGTCCATGCCGGGCGTTTCGGTGCCGTCGGCGCGGCAGATGCCGAGCGTGTTCTCGCTGACCTCCGGCAGATAGGGGTCGTTTTTCCACTGCCACTGCACCCAGTTGCCGAACGCGTAGAGCAGCTTGCGCTCGAGCACGGCGCCGATCTGCTCCGGGCGCAGGCGCTTGAAGCCGCGGTGGTCCTCCATCTGGTACACGCCGAGCTCCTGCCCGCAGCAGATGCTGTCCGGCACCTTGTTCAGCATGAACTCCGTAAAGACGATGCCGTTTTTCTGCCACTGGTGCCAGTTCACGGTATCGACGTTGCCGGCAAAGTACTCGTCCTGCTCGCAGGGGATGCGGATGCTCTCGTCGCGGCCCATCAGCACGACCATGTCCGGCGCCCAGGTCCGGCCCAGCTCGCGGATGCTGCGGCACCAGCTGCTGTAGCTTTCGCGGGCAAAGCGGAAGAAGTCGGCCGTCACCGCGTGGAACTCGTACACCGTCGTGCGGTTGTAGGTGCGGAAAAAGGCCTCGTCTCCGGGCAGCGGGATCTCCTCAAAATCCGCATACCGCACCGCGCACTGCCCCCAGCGGGCGCGCAGCGCGGCGATGTCGCCGCCGTAGCGGCTGCGCAGCCAGGCGCGCCAGTTTTTCAGCTCCGCCGGGTCGTAGGACGGGCGGCCGGTCGACCACGGGCGGCGCAGCGAATACGACGGCTCGTTGATGATGTCCATCTGCACGTTCGTATACGCGGCGAACGCCTTGAAAAAGTGCGTGAGCATGCTGAAGCACTTGCAGCGGGTTTCCGGATCGTGCAGCGCGCTCTTTTCGGTATCCCAGTTGTTCATCTCGACGTTGCCGAGCACGAACTGCACCGTGAGCCCATGCTGCAGCGCCGTGTAGAAAAACGCCTGCAAAGCGCGGATGCCGCGTTCCGCGATCTCGCCCTCCGCGCCGTAAAACGCGAGCGCATTGCGCCACATGCCCGTGCGGATCAGGTTGAATCCGTCCTCGTGCAGCCGGCGCATGTCACGGTCGCACAGCCAGGGGTTCATGTGCATGAAGCAGCTGCGGTAGGCGTCGGATACGAAATAGGTCGTGCCGTGCACCGGCGCCGTCTCGCCGCCCTGCACGTGGAACTCCGTGGAGACGCCAGCGTCGACCTGCATGCGCGGGAAAGCGTCGTTGGCGCGCGCGATCGACGCTTCCGAGAGCACGTAGAAGCCCGTCGTCACCGTCTCGCCGTTTACGGTGCAGTCGACGCGGTAGGCGCCCTCCGGGCAGGCCGGGAGCATGATCTCCACGGTCTCGCCGCAGGCGGCCGAAACCGTCTTTTCCACGACGGGCGTCCACGCCTCCGCCTGATAGGACGGTGCGGATGCAACCCGCAGATGGATCTCGGCGGACGGCGCCGCCGCACGGCCCGTGCGCCGCACCGAGACGTAAACCGACGGCGTCTCGCCCGGCAGATACCGCGCATAGGCGGTCTCGGCATAGATAAGGCCGTTGTTTTCGGCCTCCTCGCGGATCAGCGCCCAGAACGCCTGCTCCGTCTCCGCGTCTGCCCAGAACGCGCGGGACGAGAAGTTGAAGTACAGCATGCTGCCCGCGTCGGGACGGACGGTCTTGACCACGGCCTGCGCCTGCACGCGCCCCTGCGCATCCACGAGCGAAACCGCCGGCACGATGCGCCCGCTGATGTGCAGCGGCGGCTCGGGCACGGGCTCTTCGGCCGCTGCATCCCGCCCGAGGTTGTAGTTGGCGCTGCGCCAGTCGCCCGCGTCGCCGCAGCGCGCCAGAATCGCCGCCAGCGCCGCATAGCGCGGCGACGAAGGCTCCACGCGGCACGCCGCACGCTCCACCTGCAGCGGGACGTACAGGTCCACGCAGCCGACCGTCCGCAGCAGGTCCACCTGCTCCGGGAAGATTTCAGGCGCGCCGCCGCGCATCCGGTACGGAACCGTCAGCGCATCGGGCGCGAGGTGGACCATCAGGCCGCCGGCGCGGTAGAAATCCGCGAGCGCACCGGCCGAGCTCTCCTCGAAATACCGGCCCATCGCGTTGACGACAACGTCGGCCCCGTCGAGCGGCGGGATTCCCCGGTCCGCGTCCACATATTCGACCGCCAGATCCGCCGGCGCCGTCGCGCCCGCCCGGAGCCACGGGATTTCCGTCCCGATCCGGCTGGTCAAAACAACTGCCTTTTTCATCGCATTAAGCCTCCCAATCGATTGCATTCCGCCTGCCCGTCCCGGCTTCTGCTTTTCCGGGCCGGGCAGGCCGCCGCGCGCCGCGCCCGCCGTAAACCGGGGCGCGCGCAAAGCGGACATTCCAAGTATAGGAGCGAAACGCCGGAAAGTCAAACCCATTTTTGCAGACGCAGAAGCGCCGCGGGCTTTTCCGGCGGCGCTCCTCTTTTCTCTGTTCGATTTTCCGTGCGGTCAGGCCTTTTCCTTCGCAGCAGCTTCCGCCGCGATTTCCGCAGCCGGCAGGGCGGCCGGGAGGTCGGAGGCGCAGTGCGGGCACTTGACCGCGCCGATCTTCACATCGTCCGACAAGCAGTACGGGCAGGTTTTGGTGGCCGGCGCCGCCGGGGCCTCCTCCTTTTTCGCGACCATGCTGCGCGCCGCATTGACCGCCTTCATGACCGCAAAAATCACAACGGCCGTGATCAGGAACGTGATGACCGAATTGATGAAGGAGCCGATCGCAAAGCCGCCCGGTGCCCAGTTCTCAAACGTGGTGTCCGGCAGAAACAGGCCGACGATCGGCGTAACGAGATCCGAAACCGCCGAATTGACGACCGAGGTGAACGAGGAGGCGACCACAACGCCGACGGCCATATCGAGCACATTGCCGCGCGAGATGAATTCCTTGAATTCTTTCCAGATTTTTTTCATACGATGACCTTACCTTTCCTTTGTCTTTTCGGGCGTTTCTTTTCGACTGATTTTACCACAGCTCGACCGCTTTTTCAACTTCAGTCGTTTTATTTGCGCCAGACCGTTTAAAGCGGCGACTGCGCCGCCGCGCCCGCGCATAAGTATAGTTGAGCATACACATTAAGAATTTCCGTGTTTCCTGAAAGGCCCGGCCGCCGTCTTCCCGCCCGGCAAACAACGCGCGCTTGCGCGCCCGGGGCCGCCGCCCCATTCTTTCGACGTTTTTTGACTGTTTTTTTCCTTCGGGTATTGTTGCGCTCGACAGAATATGCTATACTTTCGTATACCGAATGAAAAAGGAGATGAATGCATGGCATTCGACATTTGGAAATTTCTTTGGTATTTTATGCTGGCTTCCTTCTGCGGGTGGCTCTCGGAGGTCGCGTACAACGCCATCGTACACAAAAAGTTCAAGAACCCGGGCATGCTCAACGGCCCGTACTGCCCGCAGTACGGCCTGATGATCGCGCTGCCCTGGGCCGTACTGACCGCCCTGCACCTGGAACACGGCGTTGTGGCGACGCTTTTTTTCTGCCTGCTTTCCAGCGTGCTGGTCGAGTTCCTGTTCGCCTGGGTGCTGCGCCGCACGATAAAGCTGCGCCTGCGCGACTACTCCGGCTTTAAGTGGAATTTCCGGGGCTACATCTGCGTGCCGCTCGCGCTGCTGCGCGGCGTGATCTTCACGCCGATTCTGATGTTCGTCGTCCCCGTTGTCGGCCTGCTTTTGAATTATGTCAACCGCACGGTTGGCTGGGTCATCCTCGGCGTCTTCCTCGGCATCCTGCTGCTCGACATCGTCATCACGATCATCACGATCGCCAGGCTGAGCCACCAGTTCAAGCGCCTTGCGGAGCTCGGCGCGATGGTGCGGGAAGCGCGCGACGCGCTCGGCAGCGCCGTGACCGAAAAGACGCTGGACGCCGCCGAAGCCATCGACGACCTCGACCTCGACGAAAAGCTGCTCAAGGCGCAGGAGAGCGCCGAGGAGAGCTACACCGCGCTGCTGAACAAGTCGAACTTCTTCAAGCGCCGCTTCCTCAGCGCTTCGCCCGACATGACCTCCGAGCAGTACGAAAAGGAGCTGGACGCATACCGCATCACGACGGCGGAGCGCAAAAAGCGGCGCGCGGAGCGCGAGGCGCGCAACCTATACGAATACGAGGCGACCTTTGAAAACCCGGAGGACCGCCCGTTCGCCTTCGGCATGAACCTGACGAAGCTCTTCTGGATCTTCCTGATCGGCTGTGTCGTTGGCTTCGTGCTTGAGGAATGCTGGGCGTTCTTCATCGCGCACACGATCGAGCTGCGCGTCGGCCTCGTCTACGGGCCGTTCCAGCCGATTTACGGCGGCGGCGCGGCCATCATCACGCTCTGCCTCTACAAGCTCTACAAGCAGAACAGCGTCGTGATCTTCATCGCAAGCGGCATCATCGGCGCGGCGTTCGAGTACCTGTGCAGCTTGGGGCAGGAAATGGTGTTCGGCACCGTCTCCTGGGACTACAGCGACACGCCGTTCAACATCGACGGCCGCACGAACCTGATGTTCGCCCTGATCTGGGGCACGCTCGGGCTGATCTGGCTCAAGAGCCTTTACCCGGCGATTTCGCGTTGGATTGAAAAGATCCCGAAGCGCATCGGCGGCATGCTGACCGTCGTGCTGGCCGCCTTCATGATCTTCGACGCCTTTATCTCCTGCGCCGCGCTGATCCGCGCCGATGAGCGCAGCCGCGGCATCCCGGCCACGTCGTCCTTCCAGCAATTCCTCGACCGCAACCTCGACGACGACTATCTGGCGCTCGTTTACCCCAACATGCAGAAGGTGAACGAGGACGGCACGAAGAGCGCGCCGCTCAAGGACATCGACTTTTCCGGCACGGCCGAAGATCTCCAGAGCGCCGAAAACGAATAAAAGCGACAGAAAAACGCAGCGGGCTGCCTTTCCGGACGCCCGCTGCGTTTTTGTATGTTCTTTTTTACCGTCCGGCGGCTAAAGCCGCGGGGGCCGCGCCTTACCGCGCCAGCGCTCCAGAATTTCCCTTGCCGTATCCGTCATAGCCGCGCCCTCACACCGGCAGGTTTTCGAGCACGTACTGAATGTGCTCGTCCCAGAACGCCCAGCTGTGCGTGCCGGGGAACTCCGCGTAATCGCACGCGATGCCCAGCGCGTCGAGATGCGCCTTGAAGCGGCGGTTCGGCCCGAGCGCCAGCGTGTCCTCCGTGCCGCAGCGCAGGATCAGCTTCGGCAGCGCAGCGCCGCCCGCCTTCGCCTTTTCGGCCAGGCGGAACAGGTTGTCCGCGTCGTTCTGCTCAAACTCCGCCGGCGAGCCGAAGTTCAGGAAGAACTGCATCCCGCGGTCGTAGTCCGCCGGGCTGAGCTGCGCCCGGTTCGCGCGCAGCGTCGCGATGTCCGGCACCGCGCGGACGGCCTCCGGCAGAATGCCGAGGCGGTCGCAGCCCGCGGAAAGCGCGCCGACAACGGAGAATTCCTCCGGCAGCGCGAGGCCGATCTTCAGCGCGCCGTAGCCGCCCATCGAGAGGCCGGCGACGAATTTTCCACCGCGCTCGCGGGAAAGGTTGAAATACCGCGCGCAGACCTCCGGCACCTCCTTCGCGACGAAGTCGAAGTAGCGGAAGCCGTACTGCTGGTTCGTGTACGCGCCGAGGTGCGTCGTCATCATGACGACCGCAAGGCGCTTTTCCGCGACGTACCGCTCGATCGACGTGCGCCGCTGCCAGATCGTCTGGTCGTCGCTCGTGCCGTGCAGCAGGTACAGCGCCGGGATCGGCGCATCGCTTTTCTCCTGCAGGCCGCCGACGCCGATGCCCTGCGTGTTTTCCGGCAGGATGATCGTCAGCGCCGTCTGCATGCCCAGAGCGGGCGAAAAATACTTGAAGTCCACAAGTGCCATTTTAATCCCCATTCCTTATTTTTTGTGCCGGTTGTGCCGGTCGGCGAAGCCGATTGCCGCTTTGCCCGTCGCGGCAAAGGCACAATATGCAAAGCCCATGCGCTTTCGGAACATCCGGTATGTCACGCGGTCACTGCGCATCCGAAACGAATTCGATAAACCGGCGGAACGCCGCGCGGCCCTCGGGCGTGCATTTGTAGACGCCCGCGTCCTCGAGCACGCGGACGAACACCGCGCCGACCTCGTCCCGCAGGATGGCCTCGGCGTTCTCCGCATTCAGCGCCGGATGCTTCTGCACGACCGCCTTCGCCCAGTCGGCGTGCTTTGCGATGCGGTCGTCCGCCGCAACGTCCGCGCCGCGCACGAGCGCATCGGCGAGCAGGCGCAGCTCCTCTTTCAAGCGCGACGGCAGCACCGCAAGGCCCATGACCTCGATCAGGCCGATGTTCTCCTTCTTGATGTGGTGCAGCTCGTCGTGCGGGTGGTAGACGCCGAGCGGGTACTGCGCGGTCGTGATGTTGTTGCGCAGCGCGAGGTCCAGCTCGTACACGCCGTCCACGCAGCGGGCGATCGGCGTGATCGTGTTGTGCGGCTCGCCGTCCGTCTCGGCAAAGATGAACGCCGCCTCGTCCGTGTAGCCGCGCCAGCATGCGAGCACGCGCGACGCGAGCGAAATCAGGCGCGCCGGCTCCTTCGAGCGCAGGCGCAGAACGGAAACCGGCCAGTTCAGAATGCCGGCCTCGACGTCCTCGAAGCCGCGGATCGTGCAGTGCTCCTCGATGTTCGCCTTCGCCATGGCAAACGTATAGCGGCCGCCCTGGTAATGGTCGTGCGTGAGGATCGACCCGCCGACGATCGGCAGGTCGGCGTTCGAGCCGAGGAAGTAGTGCGGGAACTGCTCGACGAAATCGAACAGCTTCCGGAAGGTGCGCTCGTCGATCTGCATCGGCACGTGCTCGCCGCAGAAGACGATGCAGTGCTCGTTGTAGTAGACGTACGGCGAATACTGGAAGAACCAGTCCGCGCCGTTGATCGTGACCGGCACCGCGCGGTGGTTCTGCCGCGCCGGGAAATCCATGCGGCCCGCGTAGCCGATGTTCTCCTTGCAGAGCATGCAGGCCGGGTAGCCCGAGGCCTTCATCTTCTTGGCCGCGGCGATCGCCTTCGGGTCCTTCTCGGGCTTGGAAAGGTTGATCGTGATGTCGATGTCGCCGAAGCGCGGGTCGCGGTACACCCACTTGAGGTCGCGCGCGACGCGCTCGCGGCGGATATAGTTGCAGTCGCCGCAGAAGCGGTAGAACCAGTCGGTCGCCTTTTCCGGGGACTGCGCATAGAGCGCCTTGAACTTTGCGTTGACCGCCGAGGGGCGCATCGTCAGCAGGCCCATCAGCTTCGTGTCGAACAGGTCGCGCGCCGTCACGCCGTCGCCGATGACGCCGCGCGAAACGGCCTCGTCGCAGAGCGTGTCCAGAAGCGCGCCGAGGCTTTCATACTGTGCCGGCGGCTCCTCCTTCCAGTCGTCCTCACCGAACGCCTCGAGCAGCCGGTTGCGCGTGTAGATCGCGTCGTCCGGCTCGATCAGCCCCGTTTTCACGCCGTATTCGACGAGCGCTCCGATTTTTCCGTACAGCATAAAATCACCCTCCTGTTTTCTTTCCCGCCCGGCGCTGCCGCCGAACGGGTTCGCGGGGCGTTTCGCCGTCCCGCATGCCTCTTTGCTTCTGCGTTTTACGGCTGCGCGGCAAAGCGCAGCGTGAAGATCAGCGCGTCCTCGCGGGGCGCCGTATAGAAATTGCGCCGCACACCGGCCTGTTCAAAGCCGAGCGACGTGTAAAGCGAAACTGCCGGCCGGTTCGACGCGCGCACCTCGAGCGTGATGAACGCGCCGCCGTCCGCCTGCGCGCGCCCGATCAGCGATGCCGTCAGCGCGCGGCCGATCCCCTTCCCGCGGTGCGCGGGGAACACGGCGATGTTGTCCACATAGCTTTCGCCGAGCACCGTGTGCATCCCGGCGTAGCCGAGCACGCCGCCCGCCTCCACGGCCGCGATGAAATACGCCGCGGGGTTCTCCGTCTCCTCCAGAAGCGACTTCTCGCTCCACGGCTCCGAAAAGCACAGGCGCTCGAGCGCCGCGATCTGCGGGACGTGGCAGGCCTGCATCCGGACGATTTCCATTGCGCTTCCCCCTTTCAAAGCTTCCGGCCGCCGGGCCGGGCGCTGCCGCCGCAGCTCAAAAGCCGAGGTAATGCTGGAAGCGCTGCAGCTCCTCGCACAGCTTGTCCCGGCAGCGGCGGTATGTATCGAGATCGCCGCCGAACGGGTCCTCGATGTAGTGCGGCACGTAGATCCGCTCGGCCGGCACGCCGGCCTGCGCCAGGATGTACGCGTGCGTCTTGGACATCGTGAAGTATACGTCCCAGATGTCGATCTCCTCCGGTGTGAAGCGCCGCGTGATGTGCCCGCTGATGTCGACGCCGATCTCCCGGCAGACAGTCACCGCGTTTTCCGCGGGGCGCTCGCCCTCCACGGCGGAAAGGCCAGCGCTCTGGCACATGATGTTCTCGAATCCGCGCTGCTCCATGTCATGGCGGAAAATGCCCTCCGCCATCGGGCTTCTGCACGTATTGCCCGTGCAAACAAACAGTATCTTCATTTTCGTTTTGTACCTCTTGCTGTGGTGATTTTCCCGGTTTCAAGCTGCATTTCGGCCCGGAATCCGGCTGCGGCGCGGGCTCCCTCCCCCGCACGCCGCGCAAAACCGCACGGGCAACAAAATAAAGCACGCCGCGCGGTATATGAACAATATACCACAGCCGGCGTGCAATTTCCACTGCATTTTGTAGCTGTATTCAAAAAAATCCGTGAACATTCTGCAAACGACCGCTCACAGCCTGCGGTAAACCAGGAACCGGAACTTGATCTCGGTTTGCAGCGTATCGAGCCGCCGCAGCCGCTCGCCGCCCGCAACGTCCGTCTTCCAGTAATACGGCGTCATGGAGAACAGCGCCTCGATGTTTTCCGCGCCCTCGACGGTGATCTCCCGCCGCACGCTTTCGCTGCCGAGAAATGCAAAGCCCTCGTAGTCGGTGTCGCGCTCCTCGTTTTCGTACGGCGCGGCGTACAGCACTTCCTTCATGCCGTAAAGGTGGCGCGCGCCGGGCACGGCGAGGATCATCACGCCGCCGGGCTTCAGGACGCGGCGGAACTCCGCCGGGACGATCGGCGCGAAGACGTCGGTCAGCACGTCGGCGCTTTCCGCCGCGCAGGGGATGTGGAACAGGCTCGCGACCGCAAAGTCGATGCCCTTGTACCTGCCGGCCGCCGCCTTGACCGCAAACTTGGAAATGTCGATGCCCGCCGTGCCGCCGCCCTTTTCCCGCGCAACCTGCGCGAGCGCCGATGTGTAGAAGCCCTCGCCGCAGCCGGCGTCCAGCACGGCGCCGCCCTGCGGCAGGTGCTCCGCCGCAAGGCGGCACAGCGCGTCGCGGAACGCGTCGTAATGGCCGAGCGCCAGAAACCGACGGCGCGCGTCGACCATCTGCTTTGTGTCGCCGGGCACCTTCGCGTGCATCTGCTGCACCGGGAGCAGGTGCACGTACCCCTGCCGGGCAATATCGAAGCTGTGGCCCTGCGGGCAGACGAGCGCGCTTTCCCGCCTTTCGAGCGGGCCGCCGCAGGTGGGACAACAGAAGATCATGCGCTCACCCCTTTGCCGCGTACCAGCTCTGGCCGCTCTTCGCGTCGGCGATCATCGGCACGCTCAGGGAGACGGCGTTTTCCATCTCCTCGGCGAGGATCTTTTCGACCCGCGCGGTCTCCGCATCCGGGCACTCGACGATCAGCTCGTCGTGCACCTGCAGGATGAGCCGGGCCTCGAGCTTTTCCGCAAGCAGGCGGTCGCGCACGCGGATCATCGCGATCTTGATGATGTCCGCCGCCGCGCCCTGGATCGGCATATTGCGCGCCACGCGCTCGCCGAACGCGCGCATGTTGAAGTTGGAGCTCGCAAGCTCCGGCAGGTAGCGCCGGCGCCCGAACAGCGTCTCCACATAGCCGTTTTTCTTCGCTTCCTCCACGACGCGCTCCATGTATTCGGCGACGCCCCTGTAGTTTTTCAGGTAGTCGTGGATGTAGTCCTCGGCCTCGCGCCGCGTGACGCCGATGTCCTTCGCGAGCGAAAACGCGCCGATGCCGTACACGATACCGAAGTTGACGGCCTTCGCGCGGCTGCGCATCTGCGGCGTGACGAGCTCCTCGGGCATGTCGAACACGCGGGCGGCCGTCGAGGTGTGGATGTCGCGGCCGGATTTGAAGTCGTCGATCATCTGCGCGTCGTTCGCGACGTGGGCGAGCACGCGCAGCTCGATCTGCGAGTAGTCGGCGTCGACGAGCTTGTGCCCTTCGGGCGCGATGAAGAACCGGCGGAATTCGCGGCCGATCGCCGTGCGCACCGGGATGTTCTGCAGGTTCGGTTCGGTCGAGGAGATGCGGCCGGTCCGCGTCTCGGTCTGGTTGAAGTTCGAGTGGATGCGCCCGTCGGCCGCGATGACCTTCAGAAGGCCGTCGCAGTACGTGGACTTGAGCTTTGAAAGCGTGCGGTAGCGCAGGACCTTGTCGACGGCCGGGTGCACGTCGCGCAGTCCCTCGAGCACGTCGGCGTTCGTCGAGTAGCCGGTCTTCGTCTTTTTGCCGTGCGGCAGGCCGAGCTTCACAAACAGCGCCTCGCCGAGCTGCGCCGGCGAATTGACGTTGAACGCGTAGCCGACGTCCTCAAAGATCTCCTGCCGCAGGCGCTCGGCCTCGGCGGCAAGCTGCTCGCCGTACGCGCCGATCGCCGCGCGGTCGACGAGGAAGCCGCTCTCCTCCATCTCGCCGAGCACGAGCGCGAGCGGGAGCTCGATCGTCTCGAGCAGCTCGTGCTGGCCGTTTTCGTCGATGGCCCGCTGCAGCGCCGCGCAGACGCCGGCCAGCGCCGCCGCGGCAGACGCGGTTTCGTCCTCGTACACCGCTGTCGGCACGCCGTATTCCGCCGCGAGCCGCCCCACGGTGTAGTCGGAGCCGGATGGGTTCAGCAGGTATGCCGCGAGCTCCGCGTCCATCGCCGCGTTTTCAAGCCGTTTGCCGAGCCGCAGCGCCGCGCGGTGCAGCCGCTTGACGCCCGACGTGTATTTCCGGATCTCCCGGCTCGAAAGGAACGCGCGCAGGAACGCGTCGTCCGCGGGGACCGCGGCGATCTCCATCGCGCCGCCGAACTTGCCGCAGATGTAGAGCTTTTCGAGCGCGTCGCCGTTCCACTTCGGCAGGAAGTACGCTTCGCCCCGGTCCTCGCACTGGGCAAGGACCGCCGCGCCGTCCGCGTATTCGTGCACGGGCAGCGCTTCCGCCGCTTCGCCGACCTCCGCCTTCTGCACCGCAGCGCCGGGCGTGATGTGCAGCCGCTCCATCAGCTTGAACAGCTCGAGCCGCGTCATCAGCGCGGCGGCCGCCGCGGGGTCGCCCGCCGTCGGCACGTAATCCGCAAGCGCGGTGTCGATCGGCGCGTTCCGGCGGATCGTGCCGAGGTCGTAGCTCAGAAACGCGTTGTCTCTGGAGGCCTCGAGCTTTGCGCGCATGCCGGGCTTGATGTCGAGCGTCTCAAGGTTGTCGTAGATATACTGCAGGGAGCCGAACTTCCGGATCAGCTCGCCCGCGCCCTTTTCGCCGATGCCCGCGACGCCGGGAATGTTGTCCGAGGTGTCGCCCTGGATCGCCTTGATGTCGATGAGCTGCTTCGGCGAGACGCCGTAATCCTCGCGGATCTTCGCCTCGTCGTAGACCGTCACGGCGGACTGGCCGAATTTCGTCGTCGCAAGGCGCACGGTCGTCTGCGGGGAGACGAGCTGCAGGCTGTCGCGGTCACCGGTCGCGATCATGCAGGTGTCGCCCTTTTCCTCGCACGCCCTCGCGAACGTGCCGAGGATGTCGTCGGCCTCCCAGCCCTCGCAGGTCACGATGCGGTAGCCGAGGTCCTGCAAAAGCTCCTTCAGAAGCGGCATCTGCGCCGCAAGCTCCGGCGGCATGCCCTTGCGCTGCGCCTTGTAGCCCGCGAACGCCTTGTGGCGGAACGTCGGCGCGCGCATGTCGAACGCGACGGCGACCGCGTCCGGCTGCGTCTCCTCCTTGAGCTTTTCGAGAATATTCAGAAATCCGACGATGCCGTTTGTGAATTCGCCGCTCTTCGTCGTGAGCAGCTTAATGCCGTAAAACGCGCGGTTGACGATGCTGTTGCCGTCGAGCACCAGAAGTTTCACCGGTTCCGTCTCCTTTCACACCTGTTGTTTTCTGTTTAGTATGGCCCGAAGCCGCCGCATTACGGCGCCTGGGGCTCGTCCCTGTTTTCGATATACACCCGCTCGAGCAGCCGGTCGAGGTCGGCGGGCACTGTCAGCTCGCCCGCCATGCGGCGGAACTCCGCGGCGCCGCGCAGGCCGTGCATGTACCAGGCCACGTGCTTTCTCGCCTCGCGCATGCCGCGCCCCTCGCCCTTTGCGGCGCAGAGCGCGTCGATGTGCCGCTTGATGACGACGATGCGCTCCGAGACCGTCGGCGGCGGCATGATGCGCAATCCCGCGCTGAAATAGCCGTTGATCTCGCGGAAGATCCACGGGTTGCCGAGCGCGCCGCGCCCGATCATCACCATGTCGCAGCCGGTGTCCGCCATCATCTTGACGGCGTCCTGCACGCAGCGCACGTCGCCGTTGCCGATGACCGGCACCGAAACGCTCCGCTTCACCGCGCCGATGATGTCCCAGTCGGCGGGCGGCTCATACATCTGCGCGCGCGTGCGGCCGTGGACGCAGATCGCGTCCGCGCCGGCCTCCTCGCAGTATTTCGCGACCTCCACGGCGTTGACGCTGTTCTCGTCCCAGCCCTTGCGGATCTTGACCGTGACCGGCAGGTCGACGGCGGCCTTCACGGCGCGCACGATGTCCCCGCACAGCGGCGGGTTCTTCATCAGCGCGCTGCCGCAGTTGTTGCCGGCGATCTTCGGCACGGGGCAGCCCATGTTGATGTCGATCGCATCGGGGCCGGCCTGCGCCGCGCGCTGCGCCGCCGAGGCGAAGATCTGCGGGTCGTCGCCGAAAAGCTGGATGGCGACGGGGTGCTCCTTTTCGCCGAGCGTGATGAGCTCCTCGGTCTTTTTGTAGTTGTACTGCAAAGCGCGCGTCGAGACCATCTCCGTCACGCAGTACGCCGCGCCGAACGCGCAGCAGATCTCGCGGAACGGGCGGTCGGTCGCGCCGGCCATCGGGGCCAGCGCCGCCACGCCGTTCAGCGTAAGGTTTCCGATTTTCATAAACAATCACCAGGCGGGACCCGCGCGCGGCGCGCACAGGCTCCCGACGATCCTTCCATTTTATCCTGCGGCCGCGAAAGGCCCGGCTGCGAAAAGCCGTGCCATGCCTCAGCCGTTCCCGTCTTCCCCGCGCAGCTCGTCGAGCGACTGCTCGTAGGCCGGGAGGAATTCCGCGAGGAACACGTCCGCCTCCGGCAGGCGCATTTCGGCAATCGTGCGGCGGAGCGTTTCCTCCGCCGCGAGGAACTCCCGGTTCCCGGTCTTGCGCTCCTCGATGCACTTGATCACCGCGCTGATCTTGTCCGCCGCCTTGACAAGCGGCAGCAGCGCCTCGTCGCCGGGCGCGCCGCCCGCAAGCAGCGGAGCGTAATCGCCGCGCAGGTCCGCGGGGAGCATCGCGAGCAGGCTGTCTGCCGCAAGCGACTCGACCTCGCCGTACGCGCGGCGGATCTCCGGGCTGTGGTACTTGACCGGCGTGGGCAGGTCGCCGGTGATGATCTCGGTCGCGTCGTGGAAAAGCCCAAGCACCGCGGCGCGCTCCGCATCGCACGGCACGCCGAAGCGGCGCGTGCGCAGCAGCGCCAGCGCGTGTGCGAGGACCGCCACGTCGAGCGAGTGCTCCGCGATGTTCTCGCTCTGCGTATTGCGCATCAGCCCCCAGCGGTTGATGTATTTCATGCGCGAAAGCATGGCAAAAAACTGATTCATCCGCCTGCCCGTCCTTTCTTCATTCCCCTTTATTTTAGCCGACGCACCGGAACTTTTCAATAAAAATTCCTTAAAAAACAAAAATTGCCTTTAATCCCTACAGCGAGTGTGCTATAATTTTATAGAATACTCTGGAAACAGGAGGACAAGCTCTTGGATACCTCGAAGGTGCATACCGGCGAACGGCTCAGAAGCCGGGTGCGCGGCAACTATTTTCTCTATTCCTTCTTGTTCGGCTTGGCGCTTGCCTTTGTCATTTTTCTGCCGTTTATTCTGGTGGACGGCGGCCGCTTTCTCTTTTACGGCGATTTCAACGTGCAGCAGGTGCCGTTTTACCGGCTGGCGCACGATGCGGTGCGCTCGGGCAACATCGGCTGGAACCATCTGACCGATCTCGGCGTCAACTTCATCGGCTCGTATTCGTTTTACCTGCTCGGCAGCCCGTTCTTCTGGATCACGATCCCGTTCCCGGGCGAATGGCTGCAATACCTGATGGGGCCGCTCTTCATCCTGAAGTTCGCTTCGGCCTCCCTCACGGGCTACGTGTACCTGCACCGCTACGCGCGCAACCCGAACACGGCGCTGCTCGCTTCGCTTCTGTACGCGTTTTCGGGCTTTTCCGTCTACAACATCTTCTTCAACCACTTCCATGAGGCGATCATCGTCTTCCCGCTGCTGCTCGCCGCGCTGGACGAATACATGTACACGCGCCGCCGCGGCATCTTCGCGCTCGCGGTCGCGACCTGCTGCATCGTCAACTACTACTTCTTCGTCGGCATGGTCGTTTTCACCGTGATCTACTTCTTTGTCCGCCTGTTTTCGGGGAGCTGGAAGATCACGGTGCGGGACTTCCTGCTGCTCGCGCTCGAGGCCGTGCTCGGCCTCGGCATCTCCTGCATCCTGCTCGTGCCGAGCGTCCTGTGCATTCTGCAGAACTACCGCGTCTCCAACCCGATCAGCGGGTGGAACGCGCTGCTGTACGACAAAAATCAGCGGTACGTGCACATCCTGCAGTCGCTCTTCTTCCCGCCGGACCTGCCCGCGCGCCCGAACTTCACGCCGGATTCCGGCTCGAAATGGGCGTCGCTCGGCGCCTGGCTGCCGATGTTCAGCATGACCGGCGTCATCGGCTGGCTGCAGATGCGCCGCCGCCACTGGCTGAAGAAGATGCTCTGGATCCTCTTCTTCATGGCGCTCATTCCGGGGCTCAACGCCGCGTTCCAGCTTCTGAACGCCTCGTACTACGCCCGCTGGTTCTACATGCTGACGCTGATGATGGCGGCCGCCACGATGATGGCGCTCGAAAACCCGCGCATCGACTGGAAGCGCTCGATCAAGTGGACCATGGTCATCACGGTCGTCATGGCGCTCGTCATCGGCCTGATGCCGACGCTGATCAAGGAGGACGGCGAGGTCGTCTCCGTGACCTACGGCCTCGAAAAATACCCGACGCGCTTCTGGTGCTACGTGGCGATCGCACTGATCTGCCTGACGCTCGTCGCGTTCCTGCTGACGTTCTACGTGCGCGGCTCGAAAAAGTTTTTCCGCGCCTCGTTCGTCTGCCTGAGCGCCGTCATCACGCTGTACTCGATCTACTTCATCGCGCTGGGCAAAACGCAGTCCGCCTACACGTTCGACCACATCATCCCCTATGCGCTCAACGGCGGCGAGGACGTCGCGATCGACGACCTGCGCGACGACCGCGTGCGCGTGGACTTCTATGAAAGCCTCGACAATTCCGCGATGTTCTGGCAGGTGCAGTCGATTCAGACATTCCACAGCATCGTGCCCGGCTCGCTGATGGAATTTTACGATTCGATCGGCGTGCAGCGCGACGTCGCCTCCCGCCCGGATACGACGCACTACGGCCTGCGCGCGCTGACCAGCGTCAAATACCTCTTCGACAACGACCACGACGAAAGCTATTTCGCCGGCGAGGATTATGCCTCCCCCGAGATGCCGGGCTGGATGTACTACGGCAACGCCAACGGCTTCGACATCTGGGAAAACGAGAACTACATCCCGATGGGCTTTACCTATGACCATTACGTGGCCGAGGAAACGTACGACGCGACGCCGGAGGACCGGCGCGACCTGCTGATGCTCAAGGGCATTGTGCTGACGGAGCAGCAGATCGAGGAATGGGGCGACATGCTCACGGAGCTGCCCGCGGACCAGGTCAGTTACACGAGCGCGGCCTACGAGGCCGACTGCGCGGACCGCGCCGCCCTGACCTGCGACACCTTCCAGTACACAAGCACCGGCTTTACGGCGACGATCTCGACCAGCCGGGACGTTCCGGTCTTTTTCAGCATCCCGTATGAATCGGGCTGGAGCGCTTACGTCAACGGCGAGGAGGTCGACATCGAGCGGGTCAACGTCGGCTTCATGGCGATCCGCGTCAACGCCGGCACGGACGTGCAGATCGAATTCGTCTACGAGACGCCGGGCCTGCTGCTCGGCGCGGTGATCACGCTCGTCTGCATCATCCTGCTCGTGCTCTACCTGCTCTGCATGCGCACGGTCGAAAAGTACCGCCGCCATGTGGTCATCGTCCCGCACAACATGGTTGTCCGGCCGCTTTCCCACTACGCCAAGAAGCACAAAACGAGCTTTTCAAACAACACACTGATCCGCCTGAAGCCGCGCCACATGGCAGACCGGGCGCTGGAGAAAAAGGAGGGCTTTACAAATGACGACTGATCGAACCGCACCGGTGCTGTATCTGGTGATCCCCTGCTACAACGAGGAGGCCGTGCTGCCCGAGACCACCAAGCGGCTGACCGAAAAGCTGCACGCGATGATCCGCGCCGGGCAGATCGACCGCGAGAGCCGCATCCTCTACGTGGACGACGGCAGCCGCGACCAGACCTGGGCGCTCATTTCCGAGTACAGCGCCGCGATCCCCTACGTGGACGGCGTGAAGCTCGCGCACAACCGCGGCCACCAGAACGCGCTGCTCGCCGGGCTGATGACCGCCATGCCGCTGTGCGACTGCGCGATCAGCATGGACGCCGACCTGCAGGACGACATCGACGCCGTCGACCGCTTCGTGGAGAAATACATGGAGGGCTGCGACGTCGTCTACGGCGTGCGCAACAAGCGCGACAAGGACACCTTCTTCAAGCGCACGACGGCCGAGGGCTACTACAAGTTCCTGCGGCTGCTCGGCGTCGACATCGTGTTCAACCACGCGGACTACCGGCTGATGAGCCGCCGCGCGCTCGAGGGCCTTTCCGAGTACAAGGAGGTCAACCTCTTCCTGCGCGGCATCGTTCCGCTGATCGGCTTCCGGAGCGACTACGTCTATTACGACCGCGGCGAGCGCTTCGCGGGCGAATCGAAATACCCGCTGAAAAAGATGATCGCGCTCGCGCTCGACGGCATCACCTCGTTCAGCGTAAAGCCGCTGAAGCTGATTTCGAACCTCGGCATTCTGATCTCGATTCTGAGCGTTTTCGGCCTGCTCTACGCGCTGATCTCCCATCTGCTCGGCGTCACGGTCGCGGGCTGGACCGCGATCGTCGCCTCGATCTGGCTGCTCGGCGGCCTGCAGATGCTCTGCCTCGGCGTCGTCGGCACCTACATCGGCAAGATCTACAGCGAGGTCAAGCAGCGCCCGCGCTACCTGATCGAAACCCACCTGAAGGAAAGCAACCCGCCCAAAGGCGACAAGGCGGAGTAAATCCGCCTGCCGCGCGCGGCGGCTGTGCGCTTCAAATCTGAACATGAGCATAAAAAATCAGGGTCCCGGAGATTCCGGGGCCCTGTTTTGGTTTACGGATTCAAATAAGATTCATCGAAAACTGCGGTGAATGTGCGCAGCTGCGTCTGCACTCAGCCCTTGACCGCGCCGATCGTGATGCCCTTGACGAAATACTTCTGGAAGAAGGGGTAAACGATCAGGACCGGGAGCACGCCGACGACCGCAATGGCCATGCGGATGCCGGTGCTCGGCATCGTCGCGGCGATTTCTGCGGCCGAGGCCGCGTCCATGCCGCTCTTCAGCGCCTGCACGTCGCGCAGCATGTCGTTCAGGAACACCTGTATGCTGTACAGGTTTCTGGTCTGCTGCAGATAGTAGAGGCCGTTTTTCCAGTCGTTCCAGTAGGAAAGGCCGATCAGCAGCGTCATCGTCGCGATCATCGGAACGCTCATCGGGATGACGACCGTGCCGAGGATGCGGAACTCGCCGGCGCCGTCGATGCGCGCCGCCTCAATGACCGCATCCGGGATGTTCGTGTTGAAGTACGTGCGCATCATGATGACGTAGAACGCATTGACGAGCAAAGACGGGACGATCAGCGCCCAGAGCGTACCGCTCACCTTGATGTAACGCGTGTACATGATGTACGTCGGCACAAGGCCGCCGGAGAACAGCATCGTGAAGAACACGTAGAACGCGAGGCCGTTGCGGCCGGGCAGGTCGCGGCGGGAAAGCGGATACGCCATGAGAATCGTCATGGCAAGACCGGCCACCGTACCGATAACGGTGACGAGGATTGTGATGCCGTACGCCATGAAGATCTTGTTGCTGCTCTTGAACATATAGGAATACGCCTCCAGGCTGAACTTCGTCGGGATGAACGAGTAGCCGCTGCGGATCAGCTCGCTCTCATCCGTGAAGGAGGAGGCGATCAGCAGCACGAACGGGAGGATGCAGCACAGCGAGAGAAAGACCATCACGATGTGTGCGCCGACCTGAAAGCTCTTATTCTTTTCGACCATAGTGATTCTCCCCCTTTCTCAGAACAGCGCGTTCTCTTCGCCGCCGATCTTCTTGACGCCCCAGTTGGCGAGAAGAACGAGGATGAAGCCGACCATGCTCTGGTAAACGCCGGCCGCCGAAGCCATCGGGATATCGTTCAGCGTAGTAAGCGCGCGGTACACGTACGTATCGATCGTGCTCGTGACGTCGATCAGCGGACCGGAATCCATCGGGACCTGATAGAACAGGCCGAAGTCGGAGTAGAAGATGCGGCCGATCGCCATCAGCGTCAGCGTGATGATCGTGGGCAGCAGGTTCGGGATCGTGACGTGCCAGATCTGCTGCCAGCGGTTTGCGCCGTCGATGACGGCCGCCTCGTAGTAGCCCTGGTCGATGCCGACGAGCGTTGCGTAATAGAGAATGCTGTCGTAACCGAAGGCCTTCCAGAGATGGACGATGATCAGGATGAAGGGCCAGTACTTCGACTCGGTATACCAGGAAATCGGCTCCATGCCGAAGGCTTTCAGAACCGTATTGTTGATGAAGCCCGTTTCCGAGCTGAGCAGTGCGAACACCAGATAGCTGACGACGATGATCGAGATCAGGTACGGCAGCAGAATGACCGTCTGGTAAAACTGCTTCATCTTCTTGCTCGTGATCTCGTTCAGGATGATCGCAATTGTGATCGCAAGCACGGTGCCCAGTATGATAAAGGCCACGTTGTACAGGATCGTATTGCGCGTGATCGTGAACGCATCCTTCGTCCTGAACAGGTAGGTGAAGTTGCTGAAGCCCACCCAATCGCTGGCCAGAATGCCCTTGCGCCAGTTGACGCGCTTGAAAGCGATGATCAGACCGGTCATCGGCAGGTACTTATCCATCAGGAGGTACAGCGCGCCCGGCAGGAACATCAGGTACAGCGGGATGCAGCGATAAAAGCGCAGCCATTTTTTCGGCTTCGTCGTGCGCGCCTTCATCTCTTTTTCCAGCGCCGCAGATTTGGTCGACATGGTTTGAAAGCCCCTTTCAGTCTTATTTTTTCCTTCCGGAATCATGTTGCCCAAAGAACATGGGCATGCGCAGAAGCCCAGCGCCTCTGCACATGCCCATGCCCTTCCCCTTGCGGGGAAAGGCATGGATTCTAAAATCGAATCAAATGAAATCTCAGGTTTTCAGCTTACGCCTGCTGCTCTGCGAGCCAAGCGTCGAGCTGGGCCTGCTTCTCTTCGATGATCACATCGATGCCGGCGTCCTTGAGCTCCTGGTTGAACTGCGGGAGGGTGGTCTCCGGATCGAGCGCGCCGCAGACAAGCGCCTTGTGGTACTTGTTGACGACGTTCGTGCAGGCTGCAATTTCGTTCGGGGTCTGCGTGGCGTCAAAGGAGAAGCCGAACGCAGCGGACTTCTGGGACTCGTTGTTGAAGTCGCGGGTCGCATCCCAGTAATCGTCCGGCAGGTCGAGGCCCCAGATATCGCCGATGAACTGGTTCGGGCAGAGCCACGTACCGGACTTTCTGTAGGTCGTGGTCGTCGCGTCGAGGCCTTCCGGATAGTTGATGCGGTCCTGACCGTTCGTGATGGTGCCTTCCTCAACGACTTCGTAGTGCGTGCCCTCGACACCGTACATGTAGAGGTTCGCGACTTCCGGATCGCTGTAGAGCGCGTTGAGGACCTTCATGGCCGCTTCCGGATGCTCGCAGGAGCCGGCGATGGACCACAGACCCATCGTGACGCGGTCGGTCGTCGAAAGCGCCGGGACCATGTTGTCGACAACGCCGATCTTGTTCTGGAGGTTCGCGTTGTTCTCTTCCGCATAGTACGGCTTCAGGTTCGTGAAGTAGCCGAACGCCGTGCCGGCCTCGAGCAGCGTGGAAGCCGTCTCGGTCGTGTTGACAGCGTCGGACTGGATCAGGCCTTCCTGCATCCAGTTGTACATCGTCGTCACAAGGTCCTTATACTGGTCGGTCTCATAGAGGTTGACAACGGTGGTGTCCTGCGCCATGTCCGGGAGAACGCCGAGGTTGACCATCTCGTCGCCCAGAGCGTCCCAGCCCCAGTTGCGGATGTTCTCGCCTGCGGAAACCGCGACCGGCCAGACATTCTCGGTGTTTTCCTTAACGGTCTTCAGAACTTCCTCGAGGTCCTCGAGCGTCTTGACGGATTCCATATCCAGACCGAGCTCTTCCGCGAGGTCGAGGCGGTACGCAAAGCCCTCGGAGGCCGCAAGGTCACGGCCCTGCGTGAGGCCGTACAGCTCGCCGTCGACACGGCCGCAGTTGATCATATCCCAGCCGAGCTCATCGATGATGCCCTGGCCGTACTCTTCGAGCAGGTCGTCGATCGGCATGATCTGGCCGCTCGTCGCGCAGGATGCATACGAAATCATGTACACTGCGATCAGGTCGACGCCCTCACCGGAGGAAAGCATCAGCGTCGTCTGGTCGGCATAGCTGCCGAACGGGAGGAACGTGAGGTTCACGTTGACATTGAACTGCTCTTCGAGGATTTCGTTCATCGCTTCCTCGACCTGCGTGACGCCGCTATCTTCCTTGCCGGAAGCCATCGTCACGATGTCAAGCGTGACAAGCTCGGGCTCTCTGAGGTCGGTTTCGCCTGTTCCTTCCGTACCGGACTCGCCGGCTGCAGAAGAATCCGAACCGGTGCCGCTCGTCTCCGTGTTGCCGGAGCAGGCAGCGAGCGAGAGGGTCAGTACCGCCGCAAGGAGCACTGCCAGAATTCTCTTTGCCATTGTCTTACTTCCTTTCGTACTTTTCACTATTCTGCGGCTGAACCGCAGTCTTTCTTTTGGACAATATATAGAATAGCAGATTTCCCGTCCGATTTCTGTAAAAATCGTGACTTCGACAGTTAAAAAAATGACTTATTTGTGTTGTTTTTGCAGGCACACCCGTATACTCCTGCAAATTTCGGGCAAAAAAAGCGCAGCTTTGCGGCCGCTCGGTCTCGATTGTGCAAGTTACACCACCAATCTTTCAGCCATTCATGAATATTTCACAATCTCCGGCTCCTGCTTTACAGCAAAAAAGCGGCCCGCGCCTTGACGGTGCGCGGGCCGCTTTCAAATCTATGCCCTATCGGCGCGATTGCGCCGGTTTTCTTTGCCGCAGCGCCTGTTTTCGGCGGCGTCACAGCTTCCGGCGGCGCTTCGCCGTGCGGTACTCCAGAGGCGAAAGGCCGGTATACTTCTTAAATACCTGCGAGAAATAGGAAAAATTGGAATAGCCGACCTTCGTCGCGATCAGACTGACGGGGATGTTCGTGTCGCCGAGCAGCGACTGCGCCGTGCGCATCTTCTCGGTCAGGATGTAGTCGTTCAGCGACGAGCCGGTCTCGCGCTTGAAGAGCCGCGAGAGGTATTCGGGGTTCAGGTAGATCGCCTCGGCGATTTCCGCCCGGCTCAGGTCCCTGTCGATGTTGCGGCGGATGTAGTCCATCGCCCGCTGCACGGGCGTGCGCTCCGTCCTGCTCTCCGCTTCGCCGTCCTCCTCCCCGCGGTAGCGGACGTACGCCTCATAGCGCCGCTCGTTCTCCGCCTCGCGCACCTTGCAGGCGGCGCGCTCCACGGCCGCTTCGATCTCCGCATACGGCGCCGGCTGCAGGATGTAGTCGAAGCTGCCGAGCTTGACGGCCTCCTGCGCGTACTCGAACTCCGCGTGTGCGGTGAGGAAAATGCACACAACGCCCGAAAAGCGCTCCTGCACCCAGCGCAGCAGGACAAAGCCGTTCGTCGGCGGCATTTCGATGTCGCACAGCAGGATGTCGATGCGCTCGCGCTCGAAAATACCGCGCGCTTCCTTGACGCTGTACGCCGTGAAAACCTGCCCGGCGCCAAGACGCGCCCAGTTCACACCGGTCTTCATGCTTTCCACCACTTCGGGCTGGTCGTCCACGATCAGAACGTTCATGTATCTTCCTCCTTTTCTTTTTTCTCGAGTTTCTCGGGCAGCGCCTTCGGGTCAATCGGGATCAGAACCTCCGAAACACTGCCGACGTCGCGGTTGAAAAATGCATAGAGCACGCCCTCGCCGTAAATCAGCTCCATGCGCTTTTTGATGTTGTTGATGCCCACATGGTGCTGGGCGTAGACCGAGCTCTGCGGGTCGTTGATCTCCTGGATCACGCTCTCGGGAAACCCGCTGCCGTTGTCGGCCACGGTCAGGTCGGCAAAGGTTTCGCCGCCGCTCTGCAGCACCGCCGCGCGCACGTCGATCTCCAGCGGGTGGTCCGGCGAATAGTCGTGCTTGACCGAGTTCTCGACAAAGGTCTGCAGCGAGAGCGGCGGGATCATCATGCTGAGCAGCCGCTCGTCGGCCTCGATGCGGCAGACCGGCGCATACTGCGAGGAGCCGCCCTGCATCTCGATGTAATTGCGGATGTGGTCGAGCTCTCTGGAAAGCGGCACGAGCTCCATGCTGTCCTGAAAGATGTAGCGGATGTGCTTCGAGACCACGAGGATCATCTTCTGGATGCGGTCGTACTTGCCGGCCTCCGCGAGCGCGTACAGGCTTTTGAGGCAGTTCAGGAAGAAGTGCGGGCGGATCTGCAGCTGCAGATACCGCAGCTCAGCCTTCTGCTTGTCGAGCTCGCTCTCGTAGGACTCGATCTTCAAATCCTTGATCTGCTCCATCATCGTGTTGAACGTCTCGTTCATCTCGCTGAATTCCCGGATGTTCGTCCGGCTGCCCGCCTTGGCGTCGAGCTTGCCCGCGCGGATCTGCTCCATCGTGCCGCGGATCTCGTCGACCGGGCGCAGGATCGAGCGCGTCATCCCCCACAGGATCAGCGGGATCAGCACGAGCGCCAGTACGGACAGGATGAAAAACACGCTCTGCTGCACGTCCAGCGCGCCGAAATAGCCGTGCTCGCCGACGGCGAGCACGACGCGGCAGTCGGTGCCCGCGATGTCCCGGCCGACGATCATGTACCGCGGGCTGCTGCCGGAAAAGAAATAGCCGCTGTAGTCGCCGTTCAGGTCGATGCCGCTTTCTTCCACAAAATCGACGGCGGTCAGCGGCTGGTTGTCGAGGTCAGAGAAGAGCGCGACGGCCTCCTGCTCCAGACGCAGCCGGCTCGTATCGCCGAGCTGCTCGAGCGGCACCATCGCGACCAGATACGTGCCGCGGCCGCCGTAAAACCGGAACAGATACGACGCGCCGCCGATCTCCATGTGCCGCCACTGCATGCCGTAGGAATACAGATCCTCGGCGACCGCCTCGCGCACGAACGCCTGGATCTCGGTTTTTTCCGCATAGGAAAATTCCTCCGTGAACATGTCGCGCTCCGTGGCGCTCGGCACGCTGTAAATGAAGAGCGCGCCGAGGTCCTCGTACGCCGGCATCGCGGCCTTGAGCTGGCTGAACAGGCTGTAGGACGCGAGGTAGGCATTGAGCTGCGTCGCGCCGCCCGAAAGCGTGCGGAAGTCGACGCTCGTCACCATGACGCCCGTCAGGAATTCGTCGACCGCCTCCAGCCCGTCCTCGATGCGCTCGGCGTGGTAATCCATCGAGCGCTGGTTCGACTCGGCGAGCTTGTCGTTGAAGACATGGATCGAGTAAAAGTTGCTGACGAAGAGCAGCACGATCAGCGGCACGGTCACGCAGAGCACCGCCGTCATCAGCTTGCGCCGGAATGAGATTTTCTGTTTCATCTGCCGCTTCGCCCCCTCGCACTGCACAGGCCGGAAAAGCGCCGCACGCACGGCGGCGGCAGGCGATGCGCGCCGCCCTCTGCCCCGCGCGCACGCCACGCAGGCCTTCCGGTCCGAATCCTTTTTATAATATGATAATATCAGATTCCGCCGCGCGGCGCAAGGAAATCCGCGCGGAATCGTTGAAAAACGCGTCGCTTCATGCTATACTTTAGATAACTTTTGAACTTTGGGAGACTCTTGCTATGACCGAAAACAAGGCGAACGCCATCAGCGTCAGCTTGCTGAACCGAAAGATCTACGCGGTCTGCTACACGGGCATCGACACGCTCGGCGCCTTTCACGGCGCGCTCTACAACGCCCGGCGGCGCTTCCTCGAAACCGGCAAAACCGCGCGCGTGCGCGAGGCCGGCATCTACGACGGCACGCCCGGCGAGGTGCGCGGCAAGGTGAGCCGCCGCGGCTTCAAATGGGAAAAAACGGCGGGCGGCCGCACGCTGGAGGCCGCTTTTTCGAGCGGCAGCCAGCGCGGCATCGCGTTTCGGGACCCGGACGGCGCGCTGCGCGCCCGCATCTACTTCGACCGCGAGCAGCACTGGGTGCGCACCGAATACTTTGCGCCGGACGACGACCAGCGCGCGAAGGTCAGCTTCAAGCCCGACGACACGCGCGACGCGGTGCTGCGCTTCGACTACAGCCGCTCCACCGGCAAGACGAAGGAGACGACGCTCTTCCCGGTGCCCTACGCCTTCCAGACGGCCGAGCAGAGCCTGCAGAACGCGCACTGCGGCAACGACGCGCTGCTGCTGATCGCGACCGATACCGGCGAATTCGCCTACTGCCCGCGCGAGGAGCAGCAGCGGCGCATCCGCTTCATGAAGGACAGCCGCAACGCCTCCGTCATGCTCTCGATGGGCTGGGAGGTCAAGGACGGCGACATCGCCGTGCCCGATGCGCCGGACGCGCGCGACCCCGAATACATCTTCACGAGCATCGAGGAAACGGTGCGCACCGAGCGCCCCGACGCCGAAAACCTGCTCGCGGAGCTTCTGGAGGAGGCCCGGCCGGAGGCGGAGGAAACCTCCGCGGCGGCTGCGGACGAAACGGACGACGCGCCGCGCACGGCGGAGGACGCTGCCGACGAAGCCGCGCTTTCCGACGGGCCGGACGAGACGGACTTCCCTGCCCCCGCGCAGGCGGACGAAGCGGACGAAACCCGCGCGGCCGACGATGCGGAAACGCCGGACACGGAACCCGCGCCCGCAGACGACGCGCCGGAGGGCACGGACGCTGCGGAGCAGGCGCTCGCCGCGCTCGGCATTTCGGCCGAGGAGGCCGGACGCATGCGCGAAGCGCTGGGCCGCCTGCTCGGTGAAAACGGCGCGGCGCCCCAGATGGCGGACGGCACGGCGCTGACGCTGATCCGCCGGGGCGAGGCGGTGCGCTACACCGGCCAGCTCGAAAAGGGCCTGCGTTCGGGCTTCGGGCGCACCGAAACGACCGACGGCGTCACGCTCTACGAGGGCGAATACCGCGCGGACAAGCGCGAGGGCTTCGGCGCGCACCACTACCGCTCCGGCGCCGTCTCCTACATCGGCGATTTCAAAAACGACAAGCGCGAGGGCTTCGGCGTTTCGTTCCGCGAAAAGGACCACGCGCTGCACGTCTCCCGCTGGGCGGACGGCAAGCCCGAGGGCTACGCCGCGCTCTTCGACCCGAGCGGCGCGCTGCGCTACGCCGGGAAGATCACGGACGGCAAGAAGCAGGGCGCCGGCGTCTCGATCGACCCCGACGCCGACACCGTGTTCGTCGCAAAATACAGGGACAACGCGCCGACCGGCGAGGGCGCGCTCTTTGCCGGCGACGGCACGCTGCTCTACGCGGGCGGCTGGAAGGACGGCAAGCGGAACGGCCACGGCGTCGAGTTCGACCGGCAGGGCGACATCGTCTACGCCGGGGAGTGGAAGGACGACGCCTATCTGAACGGCATTCTCTACAAAAAGGTGCAGGGGGCGGCCGATGGACAGGCTTGAGCTGCACGACGTGGAATACGGCGACTGCACCGTGCTCGTCGGGCGGGACAATTCGGTGCTGATGGTCGACTGCGGCTCCGTCAGCCGCTACACGCGGCAGGACGAAACCGAGATCGACCGGCGCTTTGAAGCGATCTTCAGCCGCTACGACGGCGCGCGGCAGCGGCAGTTCCTGCTGACGCACTGCCACCGCGACCACATGAACGGCTTTCTGAAAAAGCTGCGGCGCGACCCGGGGTATTTCGACCGCGTCTACATCCCGGCGCTGCCCGCGGCGGAGCGCGGCGCAAACCCGATCCTCGAGTTCGCCGTGTTCTCGCACTTCTTCTCGGCGCCGCAGAGCGATTTCGCGCAGATCAACACGACCTGCCTGCGGCTCTTTTCGCTGCTCGACGAGACGGTCGGCCCCGAGCGGCTGTTCACGCTGCGCGCCGGGGACGTCTTCGCCTTTGACGGCGTGTTTTACGCGGTGCTCTCCCCCGAACCCGCGGGGTTTCCCTTCGACCCGCTGCTCTCCGAGGCGGCGGAGGCGATGAACGTGTGCCTCGCCTCCCCGTTCCACACGGGCTGCGAGGCGGAATTCCTGCGCGTCAAGGACGAGTTTCTGCGCATCTTCGAGCGCTGCCAGCGGGCGTTTGCGCCCTCCGACCGGGAAACGCCCGGCCGCAGGCGCGTCCTGCTCGACGCGCTCGGCGACCTGTGGGACCGCCTTGAGGCAATGCGCGCGGACATTACGCGCTCGCCCGCCGCGCCGGACATCCGCGAGATCCTCGACCGGCCGGTGCTGCGCACGCTCTACACCGAGACGCTCAACGACCTCTCGCTCGTTTTCCACAACGTGCGCACGGGCGGCGCCGGCAACACGGACGTCCTGATGACCGGCGACGTTTCGGGCGCGGTGCTCTCCCGCCTTGCGCCGAAGCTCTACGACGGCTACTACGCCGTCAAGGCGCCGCACCACGGCACCGAGAGCCACTATTCGGCGGTGCTCGGCGACCTCGCCGTCGCGCACCTGCTGATTTCAAACGGCGACTACCACGCGGGCGGTGAGATTTCCGCCCGCTACACGGACATGGAGTGCATCAAGCACTGCACGAACCCCGGCGCCTGCGCATGGTTCCGCACCGCCGGAAGCTGCTGCAACCGCCTGCTGCGCTGCTACGAGCAGAGCGACGCGGGCCGCCTGACGCTCCGCTGCCCCGCCGCCGGAGGAAACCGCCGCACGCCGTGCAACATCTATGTATTCAGCCACAACGGCGCAAGGGGCTGCCACTGCGACTGACCCGCGTTTCCCGCACGCCGCTTTCCGGCGCATAAAAAGCGCCGGCGGAACGCGCGGAGCTCTCCGCGGCCGCCGGCGCGCCGCTTATTTCAGCATGTGCTCCACGCCGTCGATCAGCTGGCCGACGGTGTGCACGGCCTTCGCGGTGCTGCGGCGCATCTCCTTGGAGCGCGCCTTGGCCGATTTCTTGCCGTTCATCATCTTCGCGGATACGGCGGCAACGGCTGCGCCTGCGGCGATGCCCAGCCCGATGCCCTTTGCGACATTCATGCTCTGCTTATACACGGTATCAAACCTCCAGATCCATATTGCGGCTTTCAGCAAAAATAAAAGAGCCGTCATCGTTTAGTTTCCCCCTTTTTCTGAAAACATACATCCCGAAAGGACCTGCTTTCCCATGGTTTTAAACATCGTTATGGTCGAACCGGAAATTCCCCAGAACACCGGCAATGTGGCGCGCACCTGCGCGGCGACCGGCGCGCGGCTCCACCTCGTCGGGCCGATGGGCTTCAAGATCGACGACCGGAAGTTAAAGCGCGCCGGCCTCGACTACTGGCACCTGCTCGACATCACGTATTATGCTTCGCTCGACGAATTTTTTGCAAAAAATCAGGGCGAATTCTTTTTCTTTTCGACGAAGGCCGTCCACAAGCACACCGACGTGCGCTACCCCGACAACTGCTACCTGTTCTTCGGCAAGGAGACGGCCGGCCTGCCCGAAGCGCTCCTGTTTCAGAACAAGGACCGCTGCGTGCGCATCCCGATGCTCTCCGAAGCCCGCAGCCTGAACCTTTCGAACAGCGTCGCGATCGGCGTGTACGAGGTGCTGCGCCAGTGGGATTACCCGTCGCTTTCCGGCGAGGGCCGCCTGCGCGGCTACGACTGGGACAGCGCCGGCGCATAATGCACAGTTTCGAAAAAAGCGTGGCAAAAAATTGTCAATTTATGCGCAGCATCTTGAAAAATCCGGCATTTTGGTATAAAATAAAAGCTGTAACCGGGTTTCCCGGGAGCGAAACGCAAAACAATCTCTCAATATATCCAAAAGGAGTGCTCGCAAATGAACTACCTCAACAAGAAAACCGTTGAAGACATCGACGTCTCCGGTAAGCGCGTTCTGGTCCGCTGCGACTTCAACGTCCCGATGAAGGACGGCGTCATCACGGACACCAAGCGCATCGTCGGCGCGCTGCCGACCGTCAAGTACCTCGCCGACCACGGCGCAAAGGTCATCCTCTGCTCCCACATGGGCCGCCCGCACAACATCTTCAACGACGTTGTGAAGCTGGACAAGAAGGAAAAGAAGAAGATCGACGCGATGCCCGCCGAAGAGCAGGCCGCCGCGACCGAGAAGGCGCTTGAGGCCGCGAAGGGCGACGTGACGAAGTTCTCGCTCGCGCCGGTCGCTGCTGCGCTCTCGAAGCTGCTCGGCAAGGAAGTCATCATGGCGAAGGACGTCATCGGCCCCGACGCGAAGGCGAAGGCTGCCGCGCTCAACGACGGCGACGTCATGCTGCTTGAGAACATCCGCTTCCACGCGGAGGAGACGAAGAACGACCCCGCTTTCGCGAAGGAGCTCGCTTCGATGGCCGACATCTACGTCAACGACGCGTTCGGCACCGCGCACAGAGCGCACGCCTCCACGGCCGGCGTTGCCGACTACCTGCCGGCAGTCTGCGGCTACCTGATCCAGAAGGAAATCTCCGTCATGGGCGGCGCGCTCGAGAACCCGAAGCGCCCGTTCGTCGCGATCCTCGGCGGCGCGAAGGTTTCCGACAAGATCGGCGTCATCAACAACCTGATCGAGAAGGTCGACACGCTCATCATCGGCGGCGGCATGGCCTACACGTTCTTCAAGGCACTCGGCCACTCCATCGGCACCTCCCTGTGCGAGGACGACAAGGTTGAGCTCGCGAAGGAAATGATGGCGAAGGCGGAGAAGAAGGGCATCAAGTTCCTGATCCCGATCGACAACGTCGTCGCGACCGAGTACAGCGCGGACGCCGAGTGGAAGATCGTCGATTCCGACGAGATCCCGGACGGCTGGATGGGCCTCGACATCGGCCCGAAGACGCGCGCGCTCTTCGCAGAGGCTGTCGCCAATGCGGGCACGGTCGTCTGGAACGGCCCGATGGGCGTTTCCGAGTGGGAGAACTTTGCGAACGGCACCATCGCCGTCGCGCAGGCCGTTGCGGACAGCAACGCGATCTCCATCATCGGCGGCGGCGACTCCGCTGCGGCTGTTGAGAAGCTCGGCTTCGCGGACAAGATGACCCACATCTCCACGGGCGGCGGCGCTTCCCTGGAGTTCCTCGAGGGCCTCGAGCTCCCGGGCATTGCCTGCCTCAACGAGAAATAATTCACTTTGAAGCGGGAGCAGGGGGTTTCCTCCGCTCCCGTATTCTTTGAAATCCACCGTATAAAACTGAAAGGACGGATCATCCCATGAACAAGGCTGTCAGAAAGGCTGTTATCGCCGGCAACTGGAAAATGAACAAGACCCCTGCGGAGGCTACCGAGCTGCTCAACGCCATCACGCCCCTCGTCAAGGACGCGGGCTGCGACGTCGTCGCGTGCGTCCCGTATGTGGACATCGCCGCGGCGCTTGAGGCCACGAAGGGCACGAACGTGAAGATCGGCGCGGAGAACTGCCACTGGGCAAAGAGCGGCGCCTTCACCGGCGAAATCTCCGCTGAAATGCTCAAGGCCTGCGGCGTCGAGTACGTCATCACCGGCCACAGCGAGAGAAGAACGTACTTCGGCGACACCGACGTCACCGTGCAGCAGAGAACGAGAGCCGCGCTCGACGCCGGCCTCACCGTCATCGTCTGCGTCGGCGAGTACCTCGAGCAGCGCGAGCAGGGCATCACGGACGAGCTCGTCGCGATGCAGACGAAGATCGCGCTCGGCGGCGTGACCGAGGAAGAGCTGGGGCGCATCATCATCGCTTACGAGCCGGTCTGGGCCATCGGCACCGGCAAGACGGCGACGGCGGAGCAGGCGAACGAGGTCTGCGCCGTGATCCGCGCGACGATCAAGTCCCTGTACGGCGAAGCGGCTGCCGAGGGCATCACGATTCAGTACGGCGGCTCCATGAACGCCGGCAACGCGGCCGAGCTGCTCGCGCAGCCGGACGTGGACGGCGGCCTCATCGGCGGCGCTTCCCTGAAGCCGGCCGACTTTGCCGCGATCGTTGAAGCCGCGACCAAGGGCTGATTCTGAGACCCGGAAAGGACAAATACCGCATTATGAAAAAACCAGTTGTACTCATGATTATGGACGGTTTCGGCTTTGCCGCGCCGGAGGGCAACGCGATTGCCGCCGCGAACAAGCCGAACCTCGACAAGCTGTTTGCTGAAAACCCGCTGACGCAGATCGGCGCTTCCGGCATGGACGTCGGCCTGCCGGACGGCCAGATGGGCAACAGCGAGGTCGGCCACACGAACATCGGCGCGGGCCGCATCGTGTACCAGGAGCTGACCCGCATCACGAAGGCCGTGCAGGACGGCACGTTCTTCGAGAACGAAGCGCTCGTGCACGCGATGAACGCCGCAAAGGAAAACGGCGCCGCGCTGCACCTGATCGGCCTGCTCTCCGACGGCGGCGTGCACAGCCACAACACGCACCTGTACGGCCTGCTGGAAATGGCGAAGCGCATGGGCCTTGAAAAGGTCTATGTGCACGCGCTGCTGGACGGCCGCGACGTGCCGCCCTCCTCGGGCAAGGACTACATCGAGCAGCTCCTCGACAAGATGGAGGAGATCGGCGTCGGCAAGGTCGCGACCGTGATGGGCCGCTACTACGCGATGGACCGCGACAACCGCTGGGAGCGCGTTGTGAAGGCGTACGACGCGATGGTCTGCCGCGAAGGCGAAGCGTTCGACTGCCCGGTCTGCGCGGTTTCGAAGTCCTACGAGAACGGCGTCACCGACGAGTTCGTCGTCCCCTGCACGATCAAGGGCGGCGAGCCGATTTCGGCGAACGACTCCATCGTGTTCTTCAACTTCCGCCCGGACCGCGCGCGTGAGATCACCCGCACGTTCGTCGACCCGGATTTCACCGGCTTCGAGCGCAAGAAGGGCTTCTTCCCGGTCAACTACGTCTGCATGACGCAGTACGACGCGACGATGCCGAACGTCGAGATCGCCTTCAAGCCGCAGAGCCTGAAGAACACGCTCGGCGAGTACGTTTCCGACAAGGGCCTGCAGCAGCTGCGCATCGCCGAAACCGAGAAGTACGCGCATGTGACGTTCTTCTTCAACGGCGGCGTCGAGAAGCAGTACCCGGGCGAGGACCGCATCCTCGTCAATTCCCCGAAGGTCGCGACGTACGACCTCCAGCCGGAAATGAGCGCCTATGAGGTCACGGACAAGATGGTCGAGGCCGTCAAGTCCGGCAAGTACGACATGATCATCCTGAACTTCGCGAACTGCGACATGGTCGGCCACACCGGCGTGTTTGACGCGGCGAAGGCGGCCGTCGAGGCTGTCGACACCTGCGTCGGCCGCGTCGCGGCGGCTGTCGACGAGATGGGCGGCGTGCTGCTCATCACCGCCGACCACGGCAACGCGGATAAGATGGTGGACACGGACGGCGAGCCGTTCACCGCGCACACCACGAACCCGGTGCCGTTCTGCGTCGTCGGCTATCCGTGCACGCTCCGCGAGGGCGGCGTGCTGGCGGACATCGCGCCCACGATGCTGAAGATCATGGGCCTCCCGCAGCCGGAGGAAATGACCGGCAAGAGCATCATCCTCTGATCGGACTAAAAAAACAAAGCAAACAGGGAGCAAAACCGTTTTCCGCGGTTTCGCTCCCTTTGCTTTTGCGCGCGACAGCCGTTTTTTTGTTGCATCCCGCGAATTCTTTGCCAAGTCTTTGCCAGTTTTTCAATATATTCGTTTACTTTTTGGTATAAATATGTTAATATAATTTTAACGAACTGCGCGCAGTCCCCGTCCGCCCGAAACCATTTTTCCCACTCGGAAACAAAAAAGGAGGTTGTCCCGATGAAACGCACGAAGCCTGTAAAAAAGATGCTTGCAGCCCTGTCCGTACTCCTGCTCCTGCTCTTCTGCACCGCCTGCGGCCAGCAGGCGCAGACGGAAACCGACGACATCGTTTCCGACTTCGTCTTCGGGGACGACGGCTACGCGTATGCGCCCGCGCCGTTCGGCAGCACCCGTGAGGAAGTCGAAGCGGCCATTGGCAGGGAAATGGACGAACAGGGTTCAAACCCGCACACGGAGCCGTTCGAATATATGAGCTATATCACGCCCAATCAGGACGTACAGCTTTCCGGGCCGAACCTGAAAAGCCGCGTAGACGCGCAGTTCACCGACGAGGACGGTTTGTTCGCCATCACCTTCAATTCCGCTGTTCTGGCTGAACAGCGTGAGGATTTCATCGAGACGTGCCGTAGCGGCTTCACCGCGCTGTTCGGCGAGCCGACGCGGGACGAAACAAGCGAGACCAACCTGACCACCCTCAGCTGGGAAGACGAAGAAAGCGGCACGGTCTTTCAGGTGTCGGTGATGGGCGAATCCACGGCCAACTCGGGTGAGAAGATCTGCCGCGTCGCGCTCGGCGCCTTTGAAAAATGGCGGTACGTGGAGGCCGGCGTCGGCGAATGGGCGGGCGAAGGCTGACGCCCGGCAAAAGGCAGCTCTGCTTCTTTCACACAACGCATATCGACGGCGGGCGGCTTCGGCCGTCCGCTTTTGCGTTGCTTTGCGCGCCGCGATGTGGTATACTGCTTGTAACCCAAACCAGAGAGGAGAACCGCTATGTATGCACACCATGCCGAATCCCTGCAGAACATGATCGACTATTTCAGCGGGCGCGAGGAGATCATCGCGCTCGTCTTCGGCGGCAGCGTCGCCAAGGGCTGCGAGCGCCCGGACAGCGACCTCGACGCGATGGTCGTCGTGACCGACGAATACTACGCGCAGCGCGAAAAGGAAAACCGCGTAACCGAAACCATTTCCGGCTACTGCACGTATGAGGGCGGCTATTTCGACGTGAAATACATGACCAAAGCCTTCATTGCGGCCGCCGCCGACCACGCGAGCGAGCCGACGCGCAATTCCTTCATCGGCGCCCGCGTGCTGTTCTCCCGCGACCCGGAGATCCCGGGCATCGTCGCCCGCATCCCGGTCTTTCAGAAGCAGGAGCGCGCGGACAAGGAGCTTTCGTTCTTCGCCAACCTGATGCTCAACTACCACTATTTCTGGAAGGCCTGCGAACCGGACGGCTACATGCGCCTGCACGTGGCCGGGCAGATCGTCTACAGCATTTACCGGATGATCCTGCAGGAAAACGAGATCCTGTTCCCGTGCAACCGCCGCCTCGAGGAGTTCGTGGAGAACGCGCCGAAAAAGCCGGAAAACATCGTCTCCCTGTGCCGGGCGTTCTGCCGCGAGCAGTCCGACGCGCTGTGCGACGCCGTCTATCAGGCGTTCATCGGCTGGACGAGCTTCGACACGAAAACGGATTACAACGCCCTGCTCTCCCGCTATTCGCTCGATTACGAGCAGTGGTGGAACGTCCCGCGCCCGCACGTGGACGAATACTGATGGACGCCGGCCGCACGGCCGACCGCACAAACGCAAATCTTTCCCCCTGGAGTTCCCGCTTATGTTGAAAATTCAAAATGTCGGCGCTTTTCCCGGCGGCGACGCTTTCCTGCTCGACGACGGCAGCGGCGCCTGCCTGCTCGATACCGGCTTCGGCTTCTGCGGCGAAGCGCTGGCCGTCCACGTGCGCCGCGCGCTGGCAGAGCGCCCGCTGGACGCCACCCTGCTGACACACTCGCATTACGACCACGCCTGCGGCGCGCCGCACGTGCAGGCGCTCTATCCCGACGCGCCGGTTCTCGCGCACGAATAC